>Ga0209483_1000017_pt1 | contig 201545 bp, 200 predicted proteins | sample NGEPerA_FD_184508 | JGI IMG/M metagenome (GOLD analysis project Ga0209483, IMG submission 184508) | Arctic peat soil microbial communities from the Barrow Environmental Observatory site, Barrow, Alaska, USA - NGEE PermafrostL2-A... | ecosystem: Environmental > Terrestrial > Soil > Wetlands >... | reverse complement strand
AAATTCTCCGAAGAAGACCTCATGAGAATTCAGCGAAGCCTCAATGGCCGACCACGCGAGACCCTCGGTTATAGGATGCCCGTGGAGAAACTCGCCGAACTCGTTGCGCTGACTCCCTGACCGCGCCAGATTGAATGCAAGAATCCGGATCATGCCCGAACTGATCCCGCCATCCATACGGGTGGCCCTCCGCGATGCAGTTGGGGGTTGGGGACCGTATTCCGTCCGAGAGGTCGACGAACTCTTCGCCGCGTTTCGATTCGTTGATAGGGATCCTGAGGTGCCAGAGGTTGGAGGCCAAAGGCGAACACGAGCAGAGTCTTATCAAGAGCGAATCAATTTTGACGACCCGGAGCAAGTGAGCCGCTACTTGGCTTTAGTTGACGAGGTACTTCTCAACTACCCGGGCGACCCTGAGCATCCGCGTGCTCCCGGCGAAATTTTGCGACGAAGTATCCGACGTGCTGGAATCACGCGCGGTTCAAGCGGACGTCTCGAACTTCCAGGAAGTCAGGAGGAGACCGAGTCGGCGCTGGAAGAGGCAACAAGAGATTTGTGGCGTACCGACCGAATTCGAATCTTTGTCAGCCACACAAGTTCTCACAGGCAAAAAGTCTCAGAATTGGCGGCAGAACTCAACAAGTTTGCCTTCTCCTGTTTTGTCGCTCACGATGAAATTGAGCCGTCACGTGAGTGGCAGGAAGTCATTGAACTCGCGTTGCGTTCATGCGATGTCCTATTGGCATACGTCACGCCCGATTTCAACGACAGTAATTGGACCGAGCAAGAAGTCGGTTGGGCACTCGGTAGAGAGTTAGTGGTAGTTCCTCTAAGAGTTGGGGCGGTTCCATACGGGTTCTTTGGCTCATATCAGGCGCTATCAATACTCGAAGCAGATACCGCGTGGATCGCAGCGACGAAGATTTCGAGGTCGATCTCTTTGGCGGTCTTAGGCCTCCAAAGGCCGGGCGCTGGACGATTGCTTCCACGAATGACAGACACGGCAGTTCAAGCCTTCTGTTCGAGTCGAAGTTACGACGCAACTATTCGTCGGTTCGACATAATCCGACATATTCCGAAGAGCTCTTGGACGAAAGGCCATATTGACGCTGTCATAACTGCCCTCACTACGAACAGACAAATAAGTGACTGCATTCTTCCGCTGGACGTTCCCACTCCGGCTCCTGAGGCCGTAACAAAGCTGTTCGCTCAACATGGAATTTCTGCGCGAGGATGAATCGTCTTTCGAAGAATTGGGAGAACGGCCCGCCAAGGCTTAAAACTCTTCGGTCGACGTTTGCGGAAGACCTACTCTGAGGACGACATCGCGGACTGGTGCTGGATACGAAAGATATTGGGCATTTAACCTGCAGTACTCAGCGCAAACTGCCTTGACGTATTCACTCTCTATACAACGCTTCAAGGGCTTTCAATTCTTTGCGCGAGTCGAAGGATTCAACATTATGAAGATGGTCACCGAAATTGAGTTAGTAAGAGTCTCTATTGCGAAATGCTCGCAACTAGTTTGGATTTTTCTCGAGCGAGGAGCAGTCCGGCCGCTGAATTTTCCTCAATCCAAAAGTGTGACGACAGGGATGAAGACTCCACTGTGGGCATCGACAAACCCATATTGATTCGCTCGTTTGGAAGGTACCCATATTGGCTTTCCGTGAACGACTACTCCTAGTTCAACGAGTTGATCCGAAAAGTGGTTTGAGTTCAGGGCTAAAGAAGTCCGAAGATCGTTTAGGGTCGCGATGACTTGCATCGACTTCCTTGCTGCAGCAATTGGAGCGCCAGCAGCCGTCTGCCCCGGAGGCATGTACACGCGCCCGTCGACTTCGAGGAAGGAAGTGATACCGGCAGTTCTTAGCGACTCCCTGTTCTCAGGTCTAGACGGGTTAGCAAGGGCATTCGTGCTGGACACTTGGTGGAAGAGGTCAGCGCCTGGCCAGTTCCGCACGCATATTCGAACGAACTCTTCGTTTGTCCATTCGTGAGGAAAAATTCCAATGAAATAGACGTCTCGAGGTCGAAACACAGCGAAGAGGAGTTCGCGAGTTCCAGCAACGAGACCATTCCTTCCCGCAATGGTTGACAAATGCAAATGTTGAATTCCCCATTCAGAGACCAACAAGTCCAGATCCTGACGTAGATTTCGTTCGGCAGGCCTGGTGGTTGTCGGTTGGTAGATCGTCGTGATTCGCCGACTCTGATGCGGCATCAGATTCAGTCCGCGTTCGCTCTTCGCGATAATCGAATCGACTACCGATCGGTGTTTCGAATACGCCGCACTTGCGACAATGTCGGTTGACAAGTGGCTAGTTCGTGGGGCTGGCGATATGAGCCTGCTGCGCCAAGTTCCGTATAGGGTCAAAATTGACCTGAGCGAAAGTGCTTCAATTTCACCACTCTGATCCGGGCCTAGCTCGTTCAAGACGTCTCGGAAAATGAGGTTCTCGAGATCGTCCACTACATGTTCGGACATGGACCTATCCGACCCGGAGTTCGTTCTTCGCGCCGCCAATATCTAGTATTTCTATCCATCGTTACCGCCCGCCGATACGAATAAATAATCTCAAATTCTCGGCGATAGTCCCATTGGTGGATCGCTTCACTCACAATCCCGACAAACTAATGCGCCCGGCCGGCGGGGACTTCGCAGTCGACATGAAGGGCAAACCGGGTCGTTAGCAGGTGTGATACAACCGCAACTATCACATCGTCGACAGCGCTGACCCTTGCAGGCGTCACACCAGCCCACGTCTCGCACTTCAGTGATGCACCATTCGCAGAATGCTTCTTGGTCCTTCCACCTCGGTTCAACTTCGACCAGAACGACACGGGTATAAGTAGATGGGTGGTCGCTAAGTACCGCGATGCCGAATTTGTCGTTGACGGGCAGCGTGTCGCAGTACAGCTGACAGGAATAGGCGAGGCCGTAGCGATAAATCTCAGGCACGGCGTGAAGTTCGCTTGTCATCGCACGAGACAGGGGTCCGGCAGGGTCCACAGAACTTCCACGACGCCACCATGACTGACCGAGCCCTGACGAAGACGCGCAGAACCCCACGGTCGAGTCATTCCCCATGATCAGAACAGCTCCCGGATAAGTCATGACCCCGGCGACTCGAACCGCGATGGCCTCCAACGAAGCTGCGCCATGCCGCCATAGTTCGAGGACATGTGTTGGAAGTATCTGGTCACTCCCAACAACGTCCGTGAGATCAGATACAGGAATAAGTACAGATCCAGCGAATTGATGGCACACGGACTCTTCCAGAGCGTTCAACTCGTCGACTGACTCCGCAAGGCCGTCCAAGTCGTCGAGCAGAGCAGAACCGTCAGTCACGAGGAGATGGTGACCCAATTCGTGGGCAATCGTAAAGCGAGCACGCCGCTCGTTCTGGCCCTCTGAAAAGAAAATCCACGGATGTCCTTCGTCTCCATTGAGGTACCAGCCATCTGTGGAACACGCGTCACTCACGAAGTTCGGTCGCGGGAGGGCCCGGGCCTTCAGCGGTGCGAAGTGCCGCTCGATCGCCTTTCTTGGCTCCCCGAATCTCAGGTCGTATTCTGCATCGGCAGACACGAATTCCAACAACGCCGCAGCAATGCTCGCAACGGAGGTCGACGGCATCGGCGACTCCGCTCGCCCTCAGTTGCGAAGGATCAACGTGTAAACATCGAGGAGTCGTCGCCAGTCATCGAACGTCGGATCGCCGGCGCTGCGTCTGGGCGCGGTAGCCATCCCGAGCAGCACCCGATGACGTAGTTCGTCATAGTTCTCGCCTTTGATTTTCGCCAAGCCTTGGACCTCACGCACAAAATCCTCGGTGTTGGAAAATCGATTGAGGCTAGGAGGAATGCTGGCCAGAAACCTCTCCGAGAGGTCATCGGTTACATCGTCATTGTCATCGCCCATTAGTTGAGCCATCGGAAGATCGAGGACCGCGGCGAGACTGGTCAAGACGTCCAAGGTGGGATTGCCACGACCTCGCTCGAGGTTGGACACGTAGGGGAGCGAGAGTCCCGCACTCTCTGCCACCTGGGCAATTGTCAGGCCTAGCTTTCGCCGGCGTGAACGCAATCGCTCTCCGAGCGGTGTCAAACTCTCTTCCGCGGGCACCCATATATCTTACCAGAAGAATTAACTTGACACGGTCTTCTCTCAGGAACTATCCTGTGAGGAGAGTTTACCACATGGGCTCTCCTAATGTTGCGGAGATTCGGCACCGCGGAAAGGCTGCAGATGACGAAACGTGGATGACGGCACTGCAATCATTTCTCAGTTTTCGAGCTTCAAAATTCACGAAAAACTGAGTTGACGCTATGTAATTACAGTGCTGTAATAGTTGCTCTGCAACCATTTAGCAGACTAGATGTTGGAGTGCCAACGTAGGTTGGTGACCGAAAGTTTCGTCTGAAAAATCGAACGAGAGGCCAGTTAGCGCTGGCCCCTCGTTCAAAGAAGTAACCCGCACGAGGCGGTTTGTCTCCTTGGTAGTACGAGTGAGACAGTAGCGCATCGGCGGGCCTATTTGAAAGGACCGCCATGGTCAGTTTTCTCAATCAGATTCAAACCCCGTTGCGCACTTCCTCAACCGAGATCGAGCGGGCATTCGGCGAACTCGATGCTCATCTCAATCTCGATCCCGTCGAGCGGCTCGAGGCGATTACATTCCACAACAAGTTGACCGAGAAACTAAAGGCAGACGGGATCATCTCCAGTGCGTTTCTGCAGGGAAGCTTCGCCCGAAAGACGATGCTGAGCCCCATTCGCGACATCGACAAGGTCTTCCTGGTGTCGTCTTTGTACAAGAGTTGGTTGTCGGACAATGGGGGAGCAGTCGCCGCCGCCGACGTTATCGAAGCCGCGCTTCGTGGGCACTACCCTGACGCGACGTTCAAACGTTCGCGGCACGCACTGCAGATGGACCTCGGTGAGGGCAAGTTCAGTTTCGACGTCGTCCCCGCCTTCGATACCGACGATGACACCACTGACGTCTTGATTATGGATCTCCAGGATGACACCTGGAAGCGATCGAACACTCGCGAGTTGATGGAAGTGGTCGCCGAGCGCAACAAGGCCTGTGACGGACGCTTCGTTCACCAGGTCCGGTTTGTGAAGGACTGGTCGCGGCGCATTCTTGACGGGAAGCTGCCTGGGCTGCACGTGGAGTCGATCGTTTTCGCTTGTGTTGACGAGAGCCTCGGACACGCTGACGCGGTCTGGCGCATTTTCGATTGCGGCGCGAAGCTCCTCGGCGCGGGCGAAGGATATGACGAGCCAACGGGTGTCGAGCGGCTATCCGCGAAGCTCAACGACGTTGATCGCGAGGCTGCGCGCCAAGCGTTCGCCGCCGCGGCAACTCAATCGACCAAAGCGTGGGCACTGGATCAGGCTGGACTTGTGGACGAGGCGGTCGCGGCGTGGAAAGGGATCTTCGGTGAACTCTTCGGAGACACCGAGCCCACGGGCGTCGATTACCTTCGAGGGCTTGGCGCCGGCGGGGCCGTCTTGTCTAGGGCTACGTCGTCGGCACCGGGGGCGACCACCACGCGCGCGTGGGCGCCTTGATTGTCGTCGGTTCACGCCAACACGCGCTTCGCCGACCTACGGAGTGCGCGGTGTGGTTGAGTAGCGGCGCCAACGTCGTAGGCGGCCACGTCACTGTCGCCGCGAGCGAGCGTGACATGGCGTTGTTCATGGTCCACTTTGACCCACCCCCCGCTGTGTCCGGACTGCAATTCCCAGCCGAGGATGCTCACCTACTGGTGCCAGCGTTTGGTGATCCGGTTGCAACACCTGCGGGGCCCGAGCGACCGTGGCGTCACATCTACCCGCGTGCACCATTGAGTACACCGACCGGCCAGACCTTGGGTCGAGTGTCGTTGGCCCAACTTGTCGGCGGCCTGTGCCTGTGGTATCCAGATGACCTGCCCGAACTCAAGTGGGACTGGCGGAATGGGCTCGACGACTTCGTACGCATTCTTCAACGCCACCTTTGGTTCGAGGAGTTTTGGAGCCGCACGGGCGCCTGGCCAGTTGAGGAGACGCCGCACGGGCATCGACCCGACCACAAGCCCCATCCGGTTCTGGACCAGCGGTTGTTGGAGGCGTCTTGATTATCGGGAACGTTTCGGGCTTCTCGTACGCGGTGGGGGTCGCGGTGACGATTGCTCTGGCGACTGCAGTCGGAACCCAGATCATCACGAGATTGAGTGATGCCGCCGACCGTCGCCGCGAGCGATACTCGGTCCTCGTACGCACCCTGGTGGCGTGGATTGAGTTCCCCTATCGGGTTCGCCGACGAGTGGACGACGATCCAGTGACCTTGGCTGGTTTGGCTGCACTCGGGCACGACTTGCAGGAGCGACTTGCGGGGGATGAGGCCTGGGTCCTCTCGGAGAATCCTCGCGTTGGCAAGACGTACGCCGAGGTTCGACGTTCGATCAACAAGGAGGTTGGTCCTGCGATATCGGATGCGTGGAATTTGCCACCGATTTCGAAACCAAGCGAAATGGTGCTCGGAATCTGGGGACCGAATGCGGCATCGGCGGCGCACCTCCAGCGTTTGGAAGCGAGTATCGAACAGCGTTTTGGCTGGCAGAGGTTGCGGGCCGCGATGGGGTTCGGCCGCAAGGACGTCGACCAAACGCGCGAAAGGCTGAAAGCCAAAACTGTCAACGGTGAGAAGGAGTCATGATGGCCAACTCGTTTGGACCACCGTTCAACAGTGAGTTCTACTCGGTCGCAGCAACCGTAATCCCCATCTTCTTCATTGCACTGCTCTTGCCCAACGGCTTCCTCTTTGACTACTGGCGTCGAGTGGAATCGCGCCACGGCCATCCCATCGACAATCGTGGCGGCCGAGTGGTATGGGGACATCTACGACGGCACATCTTGTACCTGGTGACGGTGATTCCTCCGATGATCGTTGTCGTAGCGGGAAGCGTGGCCGAAATCTGCGCGATCCTTGCACTCAATGGACGGCACGGGGATTCCTTCGAGCATGCCGTGGTGCTCGTATATTTTTTTCTACTGCCTGTGGTCACAGCCGTCGGCGTAATGACTCTGGTGATTGTGAAGAGCCAAGAATGAGTTGCGACTGTCACCACGTGAGCATCACGGCACGGCGAAGATGAACAAAGAATCCACACCCGACGACGAAATCAACGAACTCAAAGCGCGCGTCAACGCCGCTTCGAATCGAGCTGTCGGCGCTCAAGAGGTGCAACGAACTCGGCGCCGGCAACATAGGTTCTGGAGGACCTCCGTTGGTAGCGATTCGCGCCCCCGGGGGTACTCCATTTCGTAAAATACTTAAACGCGAATGCATTTCGTTGCCAGGCCTGTTATCTGTATCATGGATACCCGCAATCTGCATCGAGTCGGTTGAAGAGCTTCAGTCGTTACACAAACCGACGAATGCCTTATTCGCAAACCGTTGATGTCGGAGCGCCGAACAATTCAATGTCCGAATTGCAGCTTTCACGAATTCAACTACATTCGCTAAAATCGAACTATCCGTTCCAAGTTTGGCGAATGGCGATCTGATTGAGCATCCTAAGGATCTCAGACAAATAACGAACCTGTCGACCGAGCCCGGGAGTCTCCAACTCTCCGTTGGTGTCTTGTCGCAACTGTATGAACCATTGGTGAAATTTTTCGTCGTCCAGCGCGTTCGCGAGGAGATCGGATGTTGAGTTCTGCCAATCCGGCCACTCCGCATACAACTTGTCAGCGGAGACAGACCTGTTTATTCGTTCCCCACGTTCCCTTGCCGCGGTGACCTGATCTTTGAACTCGGCCCTTCTCTCAGAAACCGTAAGGATTTTCTCTTCTGTACTGCGCGAAAGTTCTTGTCCCACGAACGACAGCAGAATCAAAACAAAACCAACGGCCCAAAGAAATACTGCGGCAGAGGTACTGCCTGAGGAGTGCTTCCCCCATGGGTATGGGATAAACCCCCCTGCGGCCATGAGGCCTCCTATTGTCCGTAGGAATCCTCTAATGCTCACAAGTGCTCATCTCGTTGTTCGAACTCCTCGATTTCGTCGGAGCAAACATCAGATTCCGTTTGGCTTCCACAATTGCCCCCAACCTCGCTGCTTCGCCTATGCCCGAAGCGCTCAAGACCATTATGCGACGTCTTGTTAGACGCATAGTAAGGTTCATCCCCATTTTGCATTTGAGTCTCCTCGTGATGGCAAAACTAAGTGCCCGAGGACGACGTGCGCGAAGCGCCAAGTCGTCCGATCGGGCACCCTGAGTGATTCTAAAAATCGTTGAAAAATAAGGGCTTCCAAAAATATTTAGAAATCTTCTCAACTGATTTGTTCGAAAAGGCCATTCTCGAGTGGCTCCTTATATAGAGGGCGAAGATATCGCTCCTCTGTAAGGAGCAATATGAAACTGCCCATTGATGCGGACAAATCCTCGATGTCGCAGTTCGGGTGTCCAATACTGGTGACTGTCGAAGAGTCTGCGGTGCTGTTGCGCATTGGTCGGACGATGGCCTACGAACTCGTGATGAGCGGCAAGCTCAAATCGGTCAAGGTTGGTCGACGTCGTCTCGTTGTCCGTGACGGTATTCGAGATTACGTTGGCGAACTCCTGCGAACTCAAAACACATCTGCGCTCTAATCGTCGCTCCACAGCAACGTCCCCATTGCCTGAGCAGCTTCCTGTCGATCGGGATCAAGGAGGTGTCCGTAAACATCCGCAGTCATACGAATTGACGAGTGACCCAACACCTGACTTACGACTTGAATCTTTACGCCTTGGGCGAGCATGAGACTTGCCGCTGAGTGGCGTAGTTCATGAGGATGCCAATCTCCAAGACCAGCGACACGACAAACCTTCTGGAAATCTCGGTACAGATTCCTTGGGTCGATGGGTGTCCCGATTGAGGAAGTGAAGACGTACCCTGAGTCGATCCAGGCGGTCCCCAACTGCCCCTTTTGGGCTTCCTGGCGAGCTTCATGTTCGAGAAGAGTCTTCAGCATCGGCATTGGCAGATTCACCGCACGACGGCTGAGTGAAGTCTTGGTGTCCGTCGTGACGAGTCGAGACCCTTCCCGTTTGAGTTGTCGCGAGACCCTCAGAACTCCGGTGCCTCGATCAAAATCACCCCACTGCAAACCAAGCGCTTCTCCTCGACGAAGTCCTGTCGACAACATGAGGGCCTACAGTGCCTCGTTGCGGTGTCCTTGGAGCGTCTCGAGGAGTTGTCGCGCCTGCTCGGGCGAGAGCGTTCGACCTTCGTGGCGAATCATTTTTGGTGACCGAGAGAGCGTGGCAACGTTTCGATGAACGAGTTCCCAGCGGATCGCCTGGTCGAGGCATTGGGCGAGCACGGCTCGAATCCGTCGAACCGTGGAAGGCGAGAGACCACTGTCCGCCTTAAGGGAGAGGAGTCTGTCGACGTCACTTACGGTCAGTTCGACAAGTTTCTTCTTGCCCAGGATGGGAAGGATATGCATACGCACCACGGTCTGATAGTTGCTATAGGTGCTCGGCGCAATCTGGTGGCGCATGACGTCGTTGAACCATCGCTCGAAGAGTTCGGAAACGTTCACGCCGTCTTCCTTTAGGAGCTGACCATCGTCGATCTTCCGGCGGAGTTCCTTGAGCTGTCTAACGACTTCAGGTCGCTTCTTCGAAGACACATACTTTCGCAGCGGTTTGCCTGAAGGGTCGTAGCCGACGTGTGCAACGCCCATCCATAGACCATCGGACGTGCGCTGATAGATCGAGCCCTCATGATTTGATCGCCGCGGCGTCATCAGATTCCCCTCAGAAGAACTGCTGAAGTAACTGCTGAACCAACGGTCGCGGAACGCGGATAGGAATCTAAAGAATCTCGAAAAGCCTTACGAAATAAGGCGAAAATTTGTGGAGGTACGGGGATTCGAACCCCGGACCCCTTGCATGCCATGCAAGTGCTCTACCAGCTGAGCTATACCCCCAAAGGCCTACCGATGTTACCAGTTGTCATGTGTTGGCTGAATTCGACGTGCTGGTACAGAGTTGTTAGACCGATGCGTCAAAGTGGCGCTGGAGTTCGTTGGCGTACGACAGTCCGAGCGTCGATGCATGCTCGGCCAACCAATCCGAGAGCGCAATTGAACCAGTGGCGGGTCCTTCAGTGTCGGCCAGTCCGTCCGCCATCGCACGGTACTCATCGCGGGTTAAGAGGACGTCGCGAAGGGCCACTCCCACGAATCGAGAAACGAGGGGTACCGCACTTCTCGGCATGTGAACGATAAGAGTATGACTCCCGGTCGTTGCCTTGATCGAGTTCACGAGTTCCAGGAACGTCGGTCGTTCTGGGCCTACCGCATCAATGACGCTGTCGTCGCGCTCGGCACCTTTCGTGAGACAGAGCTGCGCGAGGTCGTCAATATGGATCCCTCTGATGCGATAGTCACCGCGCCCGCCAACCGCGAACACCGGAAGACGCCGCAGTAGCCAGGCAATGTTGTTCAGCAATACTCCGTCGCCGCCAAAGAGAATTGCCGGGCGCAGCACGGCGTAGGAAACGCCAGTCTCGGCGAGCGCCCGCTCAACGAGGGCCTTGCCACGAAAGTATGGAAGCGGCGAGTCAACACTCGGATGCGTGATGCTGACGTGCACGATTCGCTCGACCCCCGCGCGTTTCGCGGCCTGGAAAAGTGCCCGAGAGTTCTCGACAGCCAGTTCGTGGTCGATTCGATCATGGGCGAACCGGACCCAATACGTGTTGTAGAGCGTCGTGGCACCCTCGAGGGACTTCACCAAACCAATCTGGTCATCAAAGTCGAGTGGTCGAATCTCGATGGGGGATTGCGCGCTCGCCCTCCGGGGGTGTCCCGTCAGTGTCCGCACTCGGCGACCGGAATTCATAAGTGCGCCACTAATGGCCTTACCTGAGTAGCTGAATGCGCCCGTGACGACGTCCAGTCCCGTGTCCGTTGCACTGGTCGTTGGAATGTGAGTGATGGGTTCGGGTGTCATGTGGTCGCTCGCGGCGGCATGAATGCGCTGAGACTACCGAGCAGGCCGACCAGTCGTTGGGCGTCGGCAAAAACTCGCAGAGCTGGCTCGCGGTCGCCGTTCAAGTGAGTGAGCATTTCAATTCCGAGATAGAGAGCAACGATCACGTACGCGACGTCACCTGATGGCATGAGAGAGGCGAGAGGCGAATCGCCGAAGGAACTGTCCAAAGCTTCTTGGGCGAACGCGAACCACGGTTCCAGTCGAGCGGCGACTTCGACTCCGAGTCCGGGAACCGACGAGGCGCCGGCAATCATTTCGGCGAGAACTGTCACGTGTCCGGAATCAAGGTCGTCGCGAAAGATCTGCGCCGCGACGTCGGTGAGTTCGGTGGGCGAGGAAACGTTCTTGAGCGCCGCAGTGAACTTGACCATGCGGGCATCGCTCACGGCGTCCAGGGCGACCAAGAGCAGATTGACCACCGAGCCGAAGTGATAAAAAATTAGGCCCTGATTGAGCTGTGCACGTTCCGAAATCGCTCGAGCACTGGCTCCGGCGAAGCCCTCTTCTTTAAGTGTTTCGATCGCCGCTTCAGTGAGCAATCGCCGCGTATCCGCGGATCGAGCGGATCCTTTTTCGGTCACGCTGCTGGGGGCTCCAGACTTCGCCATATTGCTTCATCGCCTTCAATTGATTAATAACTTTGAGCATACACTCAATTTATTTCGAACGTTCACTAGAGGTGAATTCGGCTGATCCGCAATGGTGAAGTGGGGCCTGAGCGGCGTCACATGGGCGCTCCGTCGATGCTGAGTGCGTCATTGATTCAGAACGCTCGCGAAATCTCGCGATTACTTCAGAATCTGGGGACGTCGCCGATAAATATCTGTTACGCCTGACTGCCTAATTCAATCCGAGAACAGTGCTCAAGGCATCATCGACGCTCCACATTGCTTCGCCGTGAAGTCGCGCCACGTGATCACCGAGACGTCCGATGTCCAGCGCCGCAACCTGTTCGACCAGAACCTTGGTTCGCTCACCAAGGATGTCGACTTCGGGGCGAAACGTTGAGTCCTTAGCGCTTGTCGACGTTGGTGCAATCAATACGACAGATCGAGGTAAAAGCGCGTCGGATTGCACTACCACTCCATAGCGATGGCCACGCTGCTCGTGCCCGACACCTTTGGGTAGGCGAAGCTCAACGACGTCACCCCTCTGCACGAAGAGCCTCCATGAAAGCGGCCACTTCAAGCATTTCTCGACGGTCGTCCTCATCAGCTTCGAGTGCAACCACCTCCGCACGAAGGGCCTGACGGCGGCGCGCACTAACTGCGGCACTCAAAATGGCCTCTCTAATCGCCTCAGAACGGCTGAGTCCTGTGGCCTCGAGCAGTGTGAGCGCTCGCTGCGTTTCTTCATCGAGTCGAACTGAGACGGCAAGTGTCATTTGCCGATTGTACCACGATCTGTCATACAAACGATTGGCAAATCACCCGTTCGAACGGTTCGAAGTCTGTAGATATTTTGTCTAGAGTTCGCAGGAAGATCCAGCGAGCTTTGAGAGAGCTTCGCCAGTGAGACGAAACTCTGTCCATTCGTCCAATGCCTCGGCACCGAGAGAACCGTAGAAGTCGATCGAAGGTTGATTCCAGTCGAGTACGGACCATTTGAGGCGGTGGTATCCCTTCGCGACGCATTCCTGCGCGAGGTGGACCAGAAGGGACGTGCCGTATCCACGTCCGCGAAACTCTGGCTTGATAAAGAGATCCTCGAGGAAGATGCCGTGCGTTCCGGTCCACGTGGAGTAGTTGAGGAACCACACCGCGAATCCAGCCACCTCGCGCTCGTCGGTCTCTACCAAGTCACAAAAGACGTTGGGGGCGTCAGTGAAGAAATTCTCGCGCAGCTGTTCGGGCGTGGCTTGAGCCAATTCCAGTGCTCGCTCGTAGAGTGCGAGGTCCCGAATGAGTTGGTGAATGGTTGGCAGGTCCTCGGATACCGCCCGTCGGATTCTCATTTCGACGGACTACCGAGTGACGACGAGTAGGGCGAAGCCGTCGTAGCCTTTGCTCCCAACGGTTTGGATCGCAGTTCCTTCGATGCGGTCATTCGCGGCCGCCATCTCGAGAAACATACGAACACCCTTGACACGTTCGTCCGCGCTCGTTGAATTGGCGACCTCGCCGTCGCGAATCACGTTGTCGGCAACAATGACCGTGCCCGGTCGAGACAGTTGAACTGACAGTTCTAAGTACTTCGGATAGCCCTCTTTGTCCGCGTCAATGAAGATGAAATCGAATGGTTCCGCGTCTTCGTCGATCAAGTCCTGCAACGTCGTCGCCGCCGGGCCAATTCGAATGTCAACCAGTGGTCCAAGACCCGCTCGGTCGATGTTCTTGCGCGCCACCTCGGCGCGCAATGTCTCCCGTTCCAAAGTCACCAGGCTGCCGTCACTGGGAAGCGCGCGAGCTAACCAGATTGTGCTGTAGCCCCCGAGAGTTCCAATCTCCAGGATTCGTCGAGATCGCTGCATCTTCGCGAGAAGTTCCAGTAACTTTCCTTGGTTGGGAGCGACGCTTATTGGTGGGAGATCCGCCGCGGCACTTTGATTCAGCGTCTCCTCGAGCGCACTATCTGAGGGCAAGAAAAGACTGACAAGGTACTCATCGACATTGGTCCATAGGATTTCGCTCATTGACAAAGTCTTGCACCCCTGAGACTTCCATCAGTTGAAAAAAGTCAAACGACGTGTGATGGAGTTCGGCCTCAATAATCCTCAACTGACACTCAGTTGAGGATGACGTCGCAAAACTGAGATGGGTGTGAGAGGAACGGTGAATGATCACTCTCCAAACTCATTGCAAAGTCGCACTCTTCAGACATCAACTGCTGGATCCGCGGATCTACCGCATGATCGCTCGTGCACCGTATATAGATAGTCTCAGTTCTCGCATTCTCGGACTCTCGTTGGCTTCGAAAACTTGCGAGAGTCTGAGTTGTGAGTTGATTCACCGCCCACTGTGCGAGGTCAGTTGCGCATTCGTTGTACAGGGCGTCAGCAGCCTTGTCCGGATGCAGTCGAACGAACTCCCCGTCAACTTCGATGGCGTCGTCCAGCTGTGTCCGAACTCGAATTCGTCTGTTCGCGTCCGTGGAGCTCTCACCGGGACTTGGCACCAAGGCGGCCACATAGATACAGCGCTGGAGATTCGCAATCCGTGCAGCGACCTCCGATGCCACGGCGCCTCCGTAACTGTGGGCGACGAGCACATACGGTCCTTCGTCATTCGCCAGTGCCGCGACGGCCGCCGCATCCTCGGCGAGTCCCGTCGTTGGATCGGCACCAATCCTCGAACTTGGCAGGTCGACGGCTTTCCACACGACGCCTCGCTGGTCCAACTCCGTGGCGACGTCGCGCCAACACCACGCGCCACCCCACGCGCCGTGCACGAGGATGTACGTCGGAGAAGTCATAGTGCCATCTTTCTCGACCAGGGGAGTGACTATCAAACCCTAGAATGTCTAGATGGCGAGGCCTTTTGACGTAAAGAAAATCGAGAAGAAGTGGCAAGACCGCTGGCTCGAAGACGGCACGTACGAGGTCGACAACGACGATCTGCGCGAGCGCTACTACGCGTTGACGATGTATCCCTACCCGTCGGGATCGGCCCACCAGGGGCACGTTCGGATCTACACCTTCGGCGACGTCAACGTGCGCTACCGGACCATGTTGGGCAAGGCGGTGCTCTCGCCCTTCGGGTTCGACTCCTTTGGCCTGCCGGCGGAGAACGCCGCCATCAAGGCCGGCACCCACCCACGGGTTTTCACCGAGGCGCGCATCATCGAACTGAAGTCGTCGCTCATCCGACTCGGCGCGGTCTACGACTGGCGACGAGAGGTCCGCAGTCACGATCCGTCCTACATTCGCTGGTCGCAAGCGATCTTCCTCGCGTTCTTGAAGGCCGGCCTCGCCTACCGCGCCGAAGCGCCGGTCAACTGGTGTCCCGGGTGCGGCACGGTCCTCGCCAACGAACAGGTCCTTCCCGACGGAACGTGCGAACGCTCCGGTGACCTCGTGGAACGACGGAACCTCGAACAGTGGTTCTTCAAGATCACCGACTACGCCGAGGAGTTACTGAACGACCTCCCCACGCTCGAATGGCCCGAACGCGTGAAGGCGATGCAGCGCAATTGGATCGGGCGCAGCGAAGGTGTCGAGTTCGACTTGGCGTTCGTGGGCGATCGCGCCAGGGCCATTCGCGTCTTCACGACGCGACCCGATACGGCCTTTGGCATCACCTACGCCGTCGTCGCCCCCGAGCACCCGTTGCTCGAGGAACTGACGACCACCGACCAGCGCGCCAGCGTCACCGCGCTCGTCGAACGCGCGTCCAAGGAGAGCGAGGTCGTACGCGCGGCGTCCTCGGAGGGCGGTGCCGCGCTGGAGAAGCGAGGCGCGTTCACTGGCAGTTACGTCGTGAATCCGCTCAATGGAGAATCAGTGCCGGTCTACGTCGCTGACTACGTGCTCGGCACCTACGGCACGGGCGCGATCATGGCCGTGCCCGGAGAGGACGAACGCGACCACGCCTTCGCGCTGGCCTACGGTCTCCCGATCGTGCACACCACACAGGTGCCCGAAGGATTTGACAGTGGCGCGTACAACGGCGACGGCGAGAAGATCAACTCCGGCTTCTTGAACGGGCTCGACACAGGCACTGCGAAGCTTCGCGCGACCGAGTTCCTCGCCGAGCACGCCCACGGCGACGTCAAGGTGAACTACCGAATCCGTGACTGGTTGATCTCGCGTCAGCGGTTCTGGGGTACTCCGATTCCGATTATCTACTGCTCGAACTGCGGCATCGTGCCCGTACCTGACGACCAGTTGCCCGTCCTCGCGCCCGATGACGTGACGATGGATAAGACGGGTCAATCGCCGCTCGCGACGCACGCGGAGTTTCGTAACACGACCTGCCCGGTATGTGGCGCGCCAGCCTTTCGCGAGGCCGACACGATGGACACGTTCTGTGACTCGTCGTGGTACTTCTTGCGCTACACCGATCCCTGGACGCCGAACATGGCGTTCGATCCCGTCGAAGCAGCCAAGTGGATGCCCGTCGATCAGTACATCGGTGGCATCGAACACGCGATTCTGCACCTGCTCTACGCGCGCTTTTATATGAAGGCGATGGTCGATATCGGCTTGGCGCCGGGACTCCCTCGCGAACCGTTCAAGCGTCAGTTCTCCCAAGGCATGATCCGACTCTCGGGTTCGAAGATGTCTAAGTCCAAGGGCAATCTCGTCACGCCCGAGGAGTATTTCGACACCGTCGGCGCCGACGCACTTCGACTCTTTCATCTCTTCGTGGGCCCACCGGCTGACGACAGCGACTGGACCGACCAGACCGACGAGGTCATTGACGGCTGCGGACGATTCCTCGACCGCGTCTATCGACTGAGCCAGTACCACGAGGTCAACTTCCACGACGGCGTCGATGACAGCGACGAAGAGGTCCGGCGCGCCGTGCACCGAACGATTGAAAAGGTCACGAACGATCTCGAGCATTGGAGTCATAACACCGCAGTTGCCGCGCTCATGGAGTTACTCAACACGATTTCCAAGTGGGCGCGAAGCGATCACGGGGCCGAGCGCGCCACGTTCGATAAGGCACTCGACGTGCTCGTGATGTTGTTGGCTCCGATGGCACCACACGTGACGGCCGAGATCTGGGAGGAACGACACCCCGGTGAAAAGAGCGTGCATCACCAGACGTGGCCCGTCGCCGATCCCGTATTGGTGAAGCGCGCCAAGGTCACGATGGTCGTGCAGGTCAACGGGAAGGTTCGCGCGCGCCTCGAAGTACCGCCGGACATCTCGATGGCGGACGCCGCCGCCGAGGCCCTCGAGGACGCGCAAATCAGTGCGGAATTAGCCGGCGCGACGCCCGAGAGGATCGTCTCTCGACCACCTCGACTGGTGAACATCATCGTCTGATGGGTAAACACTCCGAAAAGGATTCCGACACGACGATCACGATAGAGCCGCCTCGCTTCGACCGTCCCGAGGTCGAGATTCGTGCCTCGACGAGGCGCAAAAAGACCGGCACGGCGCACTGGTCGGGGAGTCGCATCGTCGTGCTGATTCCGGCGCGGATAAAGGGCCGAGAACGCACGAGCTTCGTGGATGATCTCGTGGAGCGCCTCATGACCCAGCGACCCCAGAATTCCACCGGCGACGCGTCCCTCGAGGATCGTGCGAAAGAGCTCGCCGAGCGCTACAACGACGGCGTCGTGCCGAGTTCGGTTCGATGGGTGAAGAACCAACAGGCCCGTTGGGCGTCATGTTCGCCGGCGTCCAAGGAGATTCGCCTGTCCAATCGCCTTCGTCAGTGCCCCGAATGGGTCATCGACGCGGTCCTCGTTCACGAGCTGGCCCACCTCCAAGAAGTCGGACACACGGTTCGATTCAACGAGATCGCCGATCGCTTCGAACGTCAAGGCGAGAGCGGTCTGTTTCTCGAAGGCTACGCGTTAGGCCTCGGACTCCGAATCGAAGAGGGCGACGTCGACGTCATGTCCGTCGACTGACCGAGGTTCGTTAGCTCGACGAAGTGAAATCAGTCGAAGTGATTCAGTTAGCTTCGCCGCGAAGGAATTTTTCAAGTTCGGCCGCCAATTCGTCGCCACTGGGCAGTTCGGCGTCGAGTGACACGCCCTCGACCTCGTCCGCGGCCTCTTCGAGCTGTGCGACCATCGAGGTGTGATCGGGATTGTTCGTGATGAGGTCGTCAACTCGTTGACGGGCCTCTTCGGCCGAAGCGCGAAGTGCGCTCGCGTCGAGGGTAAGCCCGGCGATGCTCGCCAATCCATCGATCAACGCGGCCGAGGCCTGCGGGTAGGGCATCGAGGCCACGTAATGCGGCACCCGGGCCCAAAGGGTGACGATCTCCATGTCGACCTCGGAGAAGCCCAGTTCCAGCGCTGAGCTAATGCCCGCGGGGACTTCGAGTTCACCCGACACGGTGCCCACTCGCGCGAGCAGATTGGCACTCGTGGCGGGTGCGGTCCCGATAATGCGCACCGGACGCGTGTGCGGCGTCGGCGCAGGAAAAGCGCCGAGCCCGACCACGAGACGCACGTCGAAGCGACCGGCGGCGTCGGTCACGACGTCGACGAAATCGCTCCAGTGAAAGTCTGGTTCCGGTCCGACGAGGAAAAGGATGTCGGCGCCGTCGCCGTCACGACCAAAGCGCAACTGAATCTCGGGCCACGTGAGTTCAGTCGTGACGCCGTCGACGATGCGCGCAATCGGTCGACGGGCGCGCTGGTCGATGAAGTACTCGGTGTCGAACGTGGCGAGCACTTCGGTGTAGATGGTGTCGAGCATGGTGCCGATGGCGTTACTCGCGCCGAGTCCGGCGTCAATCCAGCCTTCGAGCGCGATGACGAGGACTGGCTCGTTGAGATCGGGGTCGGCGAGGAAGATGATGTGGTCGTAGATCTCGTCGTCCATCAATTCACCTCCAATATCATCTTCGCACTTTGCGCGAGCATCAAAATATGCTGCGGGTATTCCGTGACGCTGCCCTGGTCACCACCGGCCGCGCCGGCGCTGTAACGAGCGAATACTCCTTGCATGATGCAGGCCAACTTCCAGTATCCGAAGGCTTGATAGTAAGCGACGTGACTGAGATCGAGTGACGAGTGCGACGCGTACACCTTGAGCACCTGATCACGACTGGCGAAACCCTTTGCGGTCGTCGGCGCGACGCCGAGCAACGACGCCGTCGGGTCTGACGGCTCGGCCCAGTAGACCATCAAAAGTCCGAGGTCGGCGATCGGGTCGCCGAGCGTGCAGATTTCCCAGTCGAGGATCGCGCGCACTCGGCCTCTTTCGTCGAGGACCGTGTTGTCGAGGCGATAGTCACCGTGGACGACCGACACACGCTGCTGGTCCGGGATTTTTGCACTCAGTTCATCGCCGACGGCTTCGATGAGGCCACCGTGATCGACCCCCTCGACGTACATTTGCTCGTACTGGGTGCGCCAGCGACGTAGTTGGCGCTCGATATAGCCGTCGTGGCGCGCTAGGTCCCCGAGTCCGGCGCTCTCGACGTCGACGTCGTGCAGTTGAGACAGGGTTGCGGCGAGGTGACCGCCGATGACACCCCGGATGGTCTCGTCAAAGGTCGCTTCGGCTTGGGCCCGGTCGCGCAGAATCGCGCCGTCGACGAACTCCATGACGTAGAAGGGCCGTTCGTTGACTTCTTCATCGACGCAGAGTCCCAGCGGCTCGGCGACCGGTACGCCGAGTGGAAACAGGGCCGAAACGACGGTGTGTTCGCGCACCATGTCGTGGGCCGTCGGGAGCACGTGGCTCGTCGGCGGACGGCGAAGCGCGAACGCCGTACCGCTGGCGTCGACGACTCGATAGGTCAGATTCGAGCGGCCGCCGGCAATCAGTTCGAAGGTCATGGGAGCAACGGCGCTGACGTGTTCGCTCATCCAGGCTGAGACGCTGGCTTCGTCAATTCCGACGACGACACTGTTCATATTCGGCGAGGCTAACAAAGCTTTGTGACCTCTTCATTCACGCGAACACGCCGTTATGCTGACCGACGTGACTGACGTAACTGACGCGACATTTGGAACCGCCGTAATGGAGCGCTCGATGAGCGTACCGGTCGTCGTGGACCTCTGGGCCGAATGGTGCGGGCCGTGCAAGACGCTCGGACCGATCATCGAAAAGGTCATTGAAGAGACCGGTGGCGCCGTCGAGTTGGCGAAGGTCGACGTCGACACCAATCCGCAGATTGCCCAGGCGTTCAACGTCCAATCGATACCCGCGGTCTTCGCGATTCACGAGGGCAAGATCGTGGATTCGTTCGTCGGGGCTTTTCCCGAGTCGACGATTCGCGAGTTCATAGAGAAACTCGCACCCGGAGCCTCGAAGGTCGACCAACTCGTGAGCGAGGGCGACGAGCCGTCACTTCGCGCCGCGCTCGAACTCGACGCCACCAACATCGACGCCGCGGTCGCGCTCGGCGATCTCTTGCGCCGTACCGATCGACTCGACGAGGCCGACGCAGTCCTCAAGCCGTTTGAGAACGTCCTGGCCGCAAAGACCGTCCTCGCTCGAATACGACTTCAGCGCAGTGGCGTCTCGCTCGAAGGCGACCTTGATCTCACGCTCGAACACCTGTTAGAGCAGTCCTCGAGCGAGAACAGCGCCAAGGATTCGCTCCTGGAGATCCTTGACGCGCTGGGACCCGAGGACCCGCGCTACGTGTCGTACCGGCGAAAACTCGCCAGCCGTCTCTACTAGTGCGGGTTTATCAACCGTCGGCGCCGATTTCGCTACGGCTCGGTGCGACGACATTCGATCTCACGTCGCGCGCACTGGTGATGGGGATTCTCAATCGCACCAAGGACTCGTTCTACGAACCGGCCGCCACCTTCGACCTCGATGCACTCTTTGATCGGGCGCAGCGCCTCGTCACAGGGGGTGCGGACGTCTTGGACATTGGGGGAGTGAAGGCCGGTCCCGGCGACGCAGTCGACGAGTCGGAAGAGCTCGAGCGGGTCGTGCCGGTCGTCACCGAATTGGTGCGTCGATTCGATATACCCATAAGCATCGACACGTGGCGGGCGTCAGTCGCCAAAGCAGCGTTCGCTGAAGGGGCGTGCATCGGCAATGACATCAGTGGTTTTGGTGACGACCAGTATTTGCCGGCCGCGTCCGAAGCAGGAGCCACCGTCGTCGCGACGCACATCCGTCTACGCCCGCGCGTCGCTGACCCCACTCCCCACTACGACGACGTCACGGCGACGGTGGCCGATTTTCTCGTCGATCGGCGTCAGCGCGCGCTCAACGCCGGCGTGAGTGCTGACCGCATCGTGGTCGACGCCGGTCTCGACCTCGGCAAGACGGCCGCCCAGTCGTTGCAGTTACTTCGAGACTCCGAACGACTGGCCGGACTCGGGGCGCCACTCCTACTCTCGGCCTCGAACAAGACCTTCCTGGGCGCGCTCTTTGACTTGCCCGTGACCGGTCGTCGCGAGCCGTCGCTGGCGGCGACGGCTCTCGGCATCGCGGCCGGGTGTCGTATCGTTCGGGTTCATGACGTCCAGGGATCCGTACGGGTGCGCGACGTGATCGCACGACTTATCGAAGAAGAGCGATCGTGAATTCGAGCGTGTGTGTCGTGGGAACCGACGCGACGATGGTTTATGACGCCGTGCACAACGTCATCGCCGAAGCCTTGGGCGAACTCGATCCCTCCTTCGCCCTCCAGGACTTCACCGCGAAGGACGTCACGTCCTCGGGGGGCGAGCCGGTGACACCGCTGGTGCTCGAAGCGCTCAACACGCCGCCATTCCTGGTCGAGCGTCGCGTGGTCGTCGTGCGCGACGCGCAGTCACTGGTGGCCGATGAAGTCGCTTACGTACTGGCGTGGATGAGTGATCCGGCACCGGACGTGGTCTTGGTCCTCGCGGTGGTGGGCACCAAGGCCAACAAACTCGTGAAGGGCGCGAGCAGCGTCGTCGAGGTCAACGTCGGCTCGCGAACGGCCGACCGCGTCACCTTCGTCGAAGCCAAATTGGCCGAATACCGCGTGAGCGTCGATCACGAGACGGCGATCAAGATCACTGACCGGCTGGGCGATGACGTGGCCCGCGTCGACGCGCTTGCGCGCACTCTCCAGACGATCTACGGAACGGCGCCGCTCAACTTCAATCACGTCGAGCCCTATCTCGGCAACGCCGGGGACGTTCCCGAGTGGGACTTGACCGACGCGATCGACGGTGGTGACGCAGCGAAGGCGATCGTCGTCGCGCGTCGGATGCTCGATTCCAAGGGCCGCGCCGGACTGCAGATCGTGAACATCTTGCAGCGTCACTATCTGCGGATGACCAAACTCGAGGGGAGCGGCGTGCGCTCGGCCGACGAGGCGGGGGCGCTCTTAGGGGTGAAGGGATTTCCGGCGACCAAGGCGCTCCAGATGTCCCAGCGATTAGGGACCGAACGGATCTCGACGGCCGTGCACTGGATCGCCGATGCGGACGTCGCCCTAAAGGGCGGTGTCAGTTACGGCGGGAAGGACCTCAATACCGATATGGACGTGACGGAACTGACCGTCGTAGAGATACTGGTGGCGCGATTGGCCAAGATGACCCAGGGCGCCCGGCGCCGCTAGGAAGTCGCGCAGTACTAGGCGTTTTCTTTCAGCGCCGCGATTCGCTTCATCAGGCCGCTCTTCTTGTTGGCGGCCTGGTTCTTGTGGATGATCTTCTTGGTGGCGGCCTTGTCGATGCGCTTGATGGCCAGGCGCAATGCTGACTCTTCGTCCTCGGTGCCAACGGCGGCGACGGCGTTCTTCACGCGGGTACGCACCTCGGACTTGACCTTCTTATTGCGCTCGCGGTCGACCGCGCTCTGCTTGTTGCGCTTGATCTGGCTCTTGATGTTTGCCACGAAATTCCTCGTTCTAGTGCACGGACGTTGCGTCCAGTGGGCTTGTTAAGAATAGCAGCCCGGTTCTTAGCGGCTATCTGCAAAGGATTGCGGGCGAGGGCCGATAGCCTTTATGGACCGTGGCAACTCCTTCAACGACCGTCGATTCCTCCAAAATCCGTACGATCAGCATCATTGCGCACATCGATCACGGCAAGTCAACGTTGTCGGACCGAATCCTGGAGATTACTGGCGCCGTCGATCCGCGCCTGATGCGTGCGCAGTACCTCGACACCATGGACATTGAGCGTGAGCGCGGCATCACGATCAAGGCCCAGAACGTCCGGGTCAACTACGACGGCTACATCATCCAGCTCATCGACACGCCCGGGCACGTCGACTTCGGCTACGAAGTGTCGAGGTCGCTGGCTGCCTGTGAGGGAGCCGTATTGCTCGTCGACGCCAGCCAGGGGATTCAGGCCCAGACACTGGCCAACTGCTACCAGGCGATCGAGCACAACCTCGAGATCATCGCGGTCCTCAACAAGATCGACCTTCCGGCCGCCGACCCCGAACGTTGCATCGAAGAGTTGGAGCGGGTCCTCGGACTCCCGGGCGACCAGATCCTGCAGATCTCGGCCAAGACCGGTGAGGGTGTGCCGGCGTTGTTGCACGCCGTCATCGATCGGATCCCGGCGCCCAAGGGCGACCCGGATGCCGCGCTTCAGGCGCTCATCTTCGACTCGTACTACGACCAGTACCGCGGCGTGATCAGTTCGATCCGCATCGTCGATGGGACGTTGCGCGCCGACGCGCGCGTGCGCATGTTGCAGGCCGCTGAGAACCACGAGATCGAAGAGATCGGCATCCGTACGCCGGACATGATCCGCGTCGCCCAACTCGGTCCTGGCGAAGTCGGTTTCATCGTCGCGGGTATCAAGGACGTCGGCGGCGCTCGCTCCGGCGAGACGATCACCGAGACGGCCCGACCGGCGCCACCCTTGAGCGGCTATCTCGATCCCAAGCCGATGGTCTTTTGCGGGATCTACCCGATCGACGGCGACGACTTGCCGGACCTGCGCGACGCGCTCGACAAATTGAAACTGAATGACGCCTCGATCACCTATGAACCAGAGTCCTCCAAGGCGCTGGGCTTCGGCTTTCGTTGCGGTTTCTTAGGGCTCTTGCACATGGAGATCGTGCGTGAGCGACTCGACCGCGAATTCGACCTCGGCATCATCGCAACGGCGCCGTCGGTCGTCTACCGGGCCTTCCTAACGGACGGTACAGAACTGCTCGTCGACAACCCGACCGAGTTGCCCGACCTCAGTCGCCTGGATCACATCGATGAGCCGATGCTGTCAATAACGATCCTCACCCCCTCGGAGTACCTCGGGGCGGTGATGGACCTCGCTCAGAGTCGCCGCGGCGAGATGATCAAGATGGACTACATGTCGACTGACCGGGTCGAACTTCGCTACACGATCCCACTCGCTGAGGTCGTCATCGACTTCTTCGACGCACTGAAGAGCCGCACCAAGGGCTACGCCAGCCTGGATTACGAGCCAAGTGGTTACATCACATCACAACTCGTCCGTGTCGACCTCTTGATCAACCACGAGCCGGTCGACGCGTTCTCGACCATCGTGCACAAGTCCAACGCCGACTACTACGGACGACGGATGGCCGAGCGTCTCAAGGAGCTCATCCCGCGCCAAATGTTCGACGTGCCGATCCAGGCCGCAGTCGGAGGACGGATCATTAGCCGTGAGACCGTCAAGGCCCGTCGAAAGGACGTGCTCGCCAAGTGTTACGGCGGTGACATCACTCGCAAGCGCAAGCTCCTCGAGAAACAAAAAGAGGGCAAAAAACGAATGAAGAATATTGGACGCGTGGAAGTCCCCCAAGAGGCGTTCGTCGCCGCATTGAAGCTTGAGGACTGAGACATCAATCTCTTCGAAGAGCGAGAGAGGATTACATGTGAGGACCTGTGAATGTCAGGCGAAAAATCCGGACGACGCCGTCTACTGCGCCTATTGCGGACGGCGCCTCCCAGCGATGGAGAGTCCTCACGTTGCGACCGCGCCTATCCACAGCACGGAAACGGTCACTGCGAAAGCGGCCCGTCAACGACGAGTCATGGTCATCGCAGCGGGATTCGTTGTGGTCATTCTTGTCGTCGCCGTCGGTCTCACGTTTGCGCTCCGGAATGTTCACATCGACATCACTTCAAACAGCCTCGTATCCGTACAACTCCCGCTGAACGTATGCCCGACGTCAGTGGGAGACACGAGTGCGACATCTACGAGCCTGCCGTCCACGGTCCGCGTTGAAATCAACAAGGTTGATTCAAGCAAGCTTGCTTTTTATTCGGACAATGAGGGTCTGACGACACTCTTGGCCCCGTCAGGTTGGACGTGTACGTCGACCATCGGCGCCAACGGTTCGAGTTCGGTGCAAGTGTCACCGTCGGGTCAAACTGTCGCGGCGAGCGGGGCGCTCGGTGCTGGTTCTACAGCCCAGGTGATCAGTGCGTCACAGACGAGCGCCTGCGTTGGTTGTCGTGAATCGATCGCGTGCCCCTTGTTCGACAGCGCGGCGAACGACTACCAACGCGCATTTCAGAAAGCCTGCCCGACAACGCGGCCGTCATCTGAGGTTGAGTCAATGCACACGGGTAACCTCGCCGAATTCACTGACCCGCCAGGCGTCAATGGAGACGCCACTCCCTCCGGTGGCGAGTATCCGGCAATGGGAGTGATGACCTATTTCGACGACGTCAAAAGCGATGGAAGTTGGACGGAGACGTGTGTACTTCCGGCCACGGACAAGTCACTGTGCAAAGTGATACTCGGAAACTTTGTCGCACGGTACGCAAAGCGCTGACCGACATTCTTGACATGGAAAGACTCGTGTCGATGCCGTGAGGCTTCGAATCTCGTGAGCTACTGACCGAAGATGTCGGTGATCGAAGGGGGCGTTTCGGTAGCGCGAAGGCGCTAGTACCCGGTCGTGCCGTCGATCAGCTCGCGGATGATGTCGGCGTGACCGCAGTGTCGCGCGTACTCCTCGATCATGTGGATATATATCCAGCGAAGATCGACCGGTTCACGGTTGGCGCCCGGTCGTCGTACGGGATCGTCGAGGTTGTGGCCCCGGGCTAATTCGTCTGACGTCTCACACGCGTGCTCGAAGTCGGCAACGACCTGATCCAGCGTCGCACTGTCAAGCTCGGTCCAATCGGCCTCGCGATCGTCGGGTTGTTTGTAGTGCTCGGCGACGTCGTTCCCGGCGAAGCGTGCGTCGAACCAGACCTGTTCCACGAACGTCATGTGGCGCACCATGCCGAGGAGCGACATCGACGAGGTCGCGACGGGACGTCGACAGAGATCCTCGAAGGCGAGGCCCGAACACTTCTTCAGCAGTGTCGCTCGGTAGAAGGCGAGCCACGACACCAGTTGGTCTCGTTCGCCGCCTGACAAAAGCGGTTTCGGTCGTTCGATTTGGGGGATTTCCTCCATGGATCGACCATACCGAACCGGCGTGGTGGTATTGGCACTCAGTAGAATTGAGTGCTAACAAGGAGAGGCATGGCCCGTCGCGTAGTGCAGAAACCCACGAAGGTCGTCGTGGACCTGGACGACCGAAAGGCCACCATCCTTAAGGCGGTCGTGGTCGAGCACGTCGACACCGCCCAGCCGGTCGGCTCTTCCGCCGTGGCGGCCAGCGCCGACCTGGACGTCTCCTCAGCGACCGTGCGCGCTGAGATGGTCGCCCTGGAACGCGAGGGGTATCTCGCGCAGCCCCACACGTCGGCCGGACGAATTCCGACTGACAAGGGCTACCGCTACTTCGTGGATCATCTGCAATCGGGAGTTCTCGGATCGGCCCAACAGAAGCAAGTGAAGGATTTCTTCGCGAGTGTGCGCGGCGAGGTCGAAGAAGTCCTCGAGCAGACCTCGACGTTGCTCAGCCGGATGACGAGTTACACGTCGGTCGTCGTCGGGGCGGGTCACGCCCACGCCACCATCTTGAGCGTGCAGTTGGTAAGTCTCGACGCGCGCCATCACCTGCTCGTTACGGTCTTCTCGGACGGCTCAGTCATCAAACACAGTCTCACGCCGAATTTCGAGGCGACGCCCAAGGAAGTGATGGAAGCGTCGCGCCAATTGAATGCGTTGCTTATTAGTACGTCACTCTTGTCTCGGGTGCAGGTTCCTTCGCGCCATGACAACGAAGCGGCGCTCGTGCGCGAGGCCGTCAGCACCCTGCACGCCCAACAGCCGGTCATGGAAGGCGAGCAGGTCTTTATCGGCGGCTCATCCAGAGTGGCTGAGGTCTTTGATGGAGTCGAAACTGTGCGCCAGGTGCTCGCGATATTGGAACAGGAGCTCCTCGTGGTCAGTCTCGTCCAGGACATCCTCGACCAGGGTCTCTCGGTCGCCATCGGCTCCGAACACGGCTTCGCGCCATTGTCGACGTGTGCGCTCATCGTCGCGCCGGTCACCATTGACGGCCAGCCAGCCGGTGCCGTCGGACTGCTCGGACCGACGCGCATGAAGTACCGCGAGGCCATCGCCGCCGCTGAGGTCGTCTCGGCCCAACTGACTCGTCATTTCGCTGGAGTCGAAGACCGTGGCTAACACCGATCTCTACGCCGTGCTTGAGGTCGATCACAACGCGACCGAAGAGGAGTTGAAGAAGTCGTACCGACGACTCGCTCGTCAGTACCATCCCGATACGAACGACGAACCCGGCGCGGAGGCTCGCTTCAAAGAGGTCTCTCAGGCCTACGAGATCCTCTCGGATCCGGAGCGCCGAGCGAACTACGACCGCTTCGGATCCGATGTGGGCGCCGGCGGTAATCCCTTCGGAGCCGGGTCCGTGCAGGACATCTTCGACATGTTCTTCGGGGGATTGGGCGGACACGCGCAGCAACGCCGCGGACCCCAGCCCGGTCCGGACGCCGAGATCTCACTCGACATCACCCTCGACGACGCCGCATTCGGCGCGACCAAAGAAGTGACGGTGACGCTCGCGCACCGGTGCAGCGCGTGTGACGGCTCAGGTTGCGCGCCCGGTACGTCACCCATTACGTGTGTTGAATGCGCGGGCGTCGGCGTCGTACAGCGCGTTCGCAACTCCATACTCGGCCAAATGGTGACCACCACGCCGTGTACGCGCTGCAACGGTATGGGATCACGAATTGACACGCCCTGCGCCGACTGTCGCGGCGATGGTCGTCGCAACGAGACGACGACCTTGACGGTCCAGGTGCCGGCCGGCGTGGAAGACGGATCGACGATGCGACTCAGCGACCGTGGTCCGGCCGGACTTCGCGGCGGGGGCAACGGTCGACTCTTCGTGCACCTGCGAGTACAGAACGACAGTCGATTCGTGCGCAACGGCGACGATCTGCATCACGAAGCGCACATCGCCTTTACTCAAGCCGTACTCGGCGCGACCATCGAGGTGCCCGTGCTGCGTGACACCGTGACGGTTGACGTGAGCGCGGGCAGCGCGAACGGCACCGTGCACCGACTACGGCACCAGGGCATCGAGCACCTCCACGGACGAGGACGCGGTGATTTGTACGTGCACCTCGTCGTCGACGTGCCCACGGAACTCGACGACACCACCGAGGACCTGCTTCGTCAATTGGCCGAACATCGCAACGAGCCGGTGCTCGAGGCGAGCGGGGGACTCTTCCATCGACGAAAAGCGAAGAAGTGAGCCTCCTCGAGTGGCCGCGTCGAGTCGCGGCGATCGCCCAGTTTCGCGTCGACGATCCGAACCAACCGACGTTGAGCGCCACTGACGAACACCACCTGCGAACCGTGTTGCGAGCGAAAAGCGGCGAAGAGCTCGTGGTGACCGACGGCGCGGGCTCGTGGTCGTTGTGTGAAGTGGGTGACCTCGCGCTGCATCGCGTGACGCCGGTGCACATCGATCCGCCGTCGCCGTCGACGACGTTGTACCTCGCGCCGCTCAAGGGCGACCGCAGTGAATGGACCGTCGTCAAGGCCACCGAGCTCGGTATTAATCGCATCGTGCCGCTGATGAGCTCGCGAGTGACCGTCAAGTTTCGCGGCGACGTGCGCGACAAGATCGTCGCACGCTGGCGCCGAGTGGCGAATGAGGCCAACGGCCAGAGCCGCCGGACCTACGACGTGATCATCGACGAACCGTTGGGCGTTCGTGAAGTCCCGGTGAACGTGGCGTTCACGCATTTCGACGGCGCCAGTGACTGGAACGGCGTGCACAGTGTGTGCGTGGGCCCCGAAGGCGGTTGGGAAGAGGGGGAGTGGGGCGAACATCCACGGCTCTCACTCGGACCGACCGTGCTGCGCGCGGAGACCGCCGGCGTGGTCGCGGCGTCACTCCTCGCTTTCGGCGCTGGTGGATGGGGATTTACCCTCTCGGATGAGCAAACTCGGTAATGATGAGAGCAATACATGAGTGATTGCCTGTTTTGCAAAATCGTCGCCGGGGAGATCCCGTCGAAGCCCGTGGCCCAGAGTGAGCGGGCGTACGCGTTCTACGACATCGCACCGCAGGCGCCGGTCCACGTACTGGTCGTCTCGAAGGAACACATCACGAGTGCCGATGAGATCGCGAGCAGCCACGGCGGCATCGTGGACGACATGATCCTGTTGGCCCAAGAAGTGGTGGAGCTCGAGGGCATCCGCGAGAACGGCTACCGCCTCGTGTTCAACATTGGCGACGACGGCCAGATGACCGTTGCGCACCTGCACATGCACGTCCTGGGCGGACGTCGAATGGAGTGGCCCCCGGGATGACCTTTGATGCCACGGCCCAAGAGGCCCTCACGGCGACCACCTTCGTACCGAATACGCATTTGATGTCGGGTCTGCTCGGACCCCGCGACGAACACCTGCGCATCATCGAGAGTTCGTTCCCGAAATCCAAGATCCGCGTGCAGGGTAATCAGATCGCGGTGACCGGACCGGACGCGGCGAAAATACTGCGCCTGTTCGACGAGTTGGTGTTGGTCTTGGAGAGCGGCCAAGCCCTCGACAACACCAAGATCGCCCGAACCATCGACATGGTCGACGACGACCTTCGACCGAGTGAGGTGCTGCGCCACGAGGTGGTGCGCGGCGCCAAGGGTAAAGCCGTACGTCCCACGACGGCCGGACAGAAGCGCTACACCGACGCCATCGACACGTCGATCATCACCTTCGGCATCGGCCCCGCCGGCACCGGCAAGAGCTACCTCGCGGTCGCCCAGGCCGTGCAGGCGCTGCATCGACGTCAGGTGCAGCGCATCGTGCTGACCCGACCGGCTGTTGAAGCGGGCGAGCACCTCGGCTTCTTGCCCGGTGACCTCATGGCCAAGGTCGACCCGTACCTGCGACCGCTCTACGACGCCCTTTACGACATGGTCGGACCCGAAGGCGCGCAGAAACTCATCTCCAATGGCACCATCGAAGTCGCGCCGCTCGCGTTCATGCGTGGACGCACGCTCAACGATTCGTTCATCATTCTCGATGAGGCGCAGAACACGACGCCGGAACAGATGAAGATGTTCCTGACGCGTATCGGCTTCAACTCCAAGGCGGTCATCACCGGCGACGTGACCCAGGTCGACCTCAACGGACGCCACAGCGGACTCGCGACGATCGAGAAGATCCTGTGGAACATCGAGGGCATCAGTTTCATCCACCTCAGCGCGAAGGACGTCGTGCGACACCGCATTGTCGCCGACATCGTCGCCGCGTACGAACAACAGACGTCATGAGCATCGATATCTACGCTGCCGATGAGCAGCACGACGAGACCATCGACCTCGACGCCTGGGTGGCGCTCGCCAACGGCGCGCTGACCGACGAGGGCGTGCGCGGTCTCGCCGAGGTCTCCTTGATCTTTCTCGACGAGCCGGCAATCGCGGCGCTCAACCAGCAGTTCACGGGAAAAGAAGGTTCCACCGACGTCCTGAGTTTTCCGATCGACAACGAACCCGAACCGACGGGGCGCGTCCCCGACGCCGGCGGCAGCGGACCCGGTGAGCCGCCACTCCCGGAGATTCCCCAACTCGTCGGGGACATCGTGATCTGTCCGGCCGTGGCCGCGCGTAACGCTGTGGAACACGAGTGTCCGTTGGACGACGAACTGGCGCTCCTGGTCGTGCACGGCGTCTTGCACCTGCTCGGCTGGGACCACGCCGAAGACGACGAGGCGGAGCGGATGGAGGCCCGCGAACGCGAGTTGTTGATGCGTCACTATAAGAAGGTCACGAAATGATCGCCGCGACCTGGTCCATGAGTGACACCTACCTCGGCGTCACCGTCGCGGTGTTGCTGGTCCTTTCGGGATTCTTCGCCGTCGCCGAGACCTCGCTCGTGCGCATGAACAAGTCGCGGGCGAGGTCGCTGCGCGACCAGGGCCGCCATGGGGCCAAGGCCCTCGTCGAGCTGTCGGAGTCACCGGAGAAGTTCCTCAACACCATCTTGTTGCTGGTGCTGATCTGCCAATTGGTCTCGGCGACGATGGTCGGGGTACTCGCCGGTCGGCTCTTTGGCGCCGCGGGACTCTTCATCGCCACCGTCGGCGAGGTGCTCGTCATCTTCGTCGTCTTCGAGGCGATCCCGAAGAACTACGCGGTGCAACACCCCGACTCCGCGGCACTCACCGCGGCGCCGGTCGTGCGCCGGATCTTGAAGTTCTGGCCGATCAAGTGGATCTCGCACTTTCTGTTGGCCATCGCCGACACGGTGATCGGTTGGTTCGGACCGACCGGACGCACGTCGCGCGTGACCGAGTCCGAAGTGCTCGCCATGGCCGACGTCGCGCACGAAGACCAGGCAATCGAGTCCGAGGAGCGCAACTTCATCCATTCGGTCATCGAATTCGGCGACACCATCGTGCGCGAGGTGATGGTGCCGCGCATCGACATGGTCGATATCGCCGACTCGGCGACGATCCGCGAGGCGCTCGATCTCTCGGTGCAATCGGGACGATCACGACTGCCCGTCCTGGGCGAAGGGGTCGATGACGTCGTCGGCATCGTGAACCTGCGTCACTTAGCGGACCTCGTCGCCAACGATCTCGGCCACGAGTTGCTGCGCGAACACATGGGAGTGGCCCACTTCGTGCCCGAGACCAAGCGGGTGGCGGCATTGCTCTCCGAGTTTCGACGGGCCAAGAGTCACCTCTTCGTGGTCGTCGACGAATACGGTGGCACCGCCGGTCTGGTCACCCTCGAAGACGTGCTCGAAGAGCTCGTCGGTGAGATCACGGACGAGTCCGATCCGGTCGAAGAGGAAGACGACGACGAGCAGTCGATCGAACAGGGCCTGGAGCTGAGCGGCCGACTGAACATCGATGACGCCAATGTGGAGTACGGACTGGCCCTGCCCAAAGAAGGATGGGACACCATCGGGGGATTGGTCATGGACCTCGCGGGCGGCGTGCCGGACGTGGGCGACGTCTATTCGACGAAGCACTACCGCCTGACGGTGCTGCGTCTCGACGGACGGCGAGTCGAAGAAGTACTCGTCCAGCCGCTCGTGGAAGTCGAATGACCCGTTCGGGCTTCGCGGCCATCATCGGTCGACCCAACGTCGGAAAGTCGACCCTGTTGAATCAGGTGGTGGGCACCAAGGTCTCCATCACCGCGGCCTCACCCAATACGACCCGTCAGGCGATTCGCGGCATACTCACCGAAGGTGACACGCAGATCATCTTCGTCGACACCCCGGGCATCCATCGACCTCGCACGACTCTCGGCGGTCGACTCAATGACACCGCGCGCGCCGCGGCCGACGGCGTCGACGTGATTCTCGCGGTCATCGAGGCGGGCGCCGCCATTGGTCCCGGCGATCGCAACGTCCTGGCGACGATGCTGCGCAACGCCCGAGGTCGCAGCGCGCCACTGCCGGTGGTCGTGGTCAACAAAATGGACAAGTCCGGTCGCGAGGCGGTCGTCGCGCAACTGGTCGCCGCGACCAGGGCCGTCGAAGAGCTCGCCGAAGAGATGGACCTGGGCGACGTCGTCGAGCGAGTGGAGTTCTTTCCGGTCTCGGCCAAGACTGGTGAAGGCACGGCGGAACTCATTGCCTACGTGCGGAAGGCGATGCCCGAGTCACCGTTCCTCTTTCCCGAAGATGAAGTCTCCGACGTTCCCGAAGCCATGTGGGTCGCCGAATTGGTGCGCGAGCAACTGGTTCGCAAAACCAAGCAGGAACTGCCGCACTCGATCCATACGCGTGTGACCGAGTTCGAGTGGCCCCACATCACGGTGGAGATTCTCGTGGAACGTGAGTCCCAAAAGGGGATGGTGATCGGCAAGGGCGGGGCACTACTGAAGGACGTGGGCATCGCCGCGCGACGTCAACTCCCCGAAGGGTGCTTTCTGGAACTAAAGGTCTCCGTCGAGCCCGGTTGGCAGAAGCGTGACGACACCCTCGACCGTTTCGGGTACTGAGGCCGCGAGCTCGTCACGAGTTCGTTGCCAGTGTCGAACGGTGAGGAATGTGATGAGCACGATCTCGAGACCGCCGACGACGCCCAACCAGTCCGTCGGCACGCCGACGTACTTCAGTCCACTGAGTAGGACGACACCGGTGATGACCCGACGAAGCAAGTAGCCGTTCGAGCGAGAGGACAGGAGCGATCCGACGACGACCGCGGGCACGCTGCCGATGATGATCGAACTCGTGAGACCCAACTCCACGTGACTGAAGAGCAACGTGCCGAGCGTCGCGGAGAACGTGAGGGGGAGTGATTGGGCGAGGTCGGTGCCGACCAATTGCTTGTTGCTCAACGTCGGATAGACCATCACCAGCAGCACCAGGATCAGCGACCCGGCACCCACGGACGTGAGTCCCACCATGAAGCCACCGACGAGGCCGATGATGATCGTCGGCAGTCGTCGCACCTTGACGTGCTCGTCGCTCGACGTCGGCGCCTCGACGAAGATCGATCGAGAAAAGATTGCGACCGATCCAATGATCAATGCCGTACCAAGCACGATCTCCAGTCGATGTTCGGCGACGGCGCTCTGGCCGAGGAGATGCATCACGTAGGTGCCGAGGAAGGCCGCGGGCACCGATCCGTAACAGAGGTAGCGCACGACGCCGGTGTTGACGGTCTTGCGACGCCAGTGGATCGCCACCCCGGCCGGTTTCATGAAGAGCGCCGCCATGAGGTCCGAAGCGATCGCGGCCGAGGGCGTCACGCCGAAGAGGAGAACCAGCATCGGCGTCATCAGCGCGCCGCCGCCCATGCCAGTCAGCCCGACGAGAAGTCCGACGACGGCACTCCCCATGACGAGATAGATGTCAATGTGCACGACGCGACTCCTGTGATACTTTTTCGAGTGAATTAGTAGTTTATTGCGAAATCGTCTGTCTCGCCCTGATGCGGCGACAGCCCTTTGGGTAATGGACTATCCGCGCAACTCTCGCAGAAATCCGAGTACCTGAGCGCGGTCGCGAGTGCGCTTCATGGGCGGGAGCTTGCGAAACATCGCCGATCGGTAAGTGGACTGGGCCAGTCGCGTGTCGAGGACGGCGACAACACCGCGGTCGGTGTTGTTGCGAATCAGTCGACCGACTCCCTGGGCGAGGAGCATCGTCGCTCGCGGCAGATCGACTTCGTAGAACGGTCGCTCGGAGTTGGCCCGACGGGCCTCGGCCAGCGGATCGTTCGGCACGGCGAAGGGAAGCCGATCGATCGTGACGAGGCTGAGCGAGTGGCCCGGCACGTCGATGCCCTGCCAGAAACTCGCCACGGCAAACAGGCTCGCTTCGGCGTTGTCGCGGAACTCCTCAATGATGCGCTGACGCGAGCGCGTCCCCTGGACCAGGACCTCGGTCTCCAGCCGGGGGGCCACGGCGTCGGCGACACGGTTCATCACCGCGCGATTGGTGAAGAGCGCCAGTGTGCGACCACCGGCAGCTTCAATGAGCGTGACTAATTCTTCGACGATGGCTTCTTCGGCGCCCGCGTCGTTGCGCGCGGGGAAGTTCTCCGGCACGTACAACAGAGAGTTCGCGGCGTAATCAAAAGGACTGTCGAAGTGCTCGATCACCGTGCCGTTCAAGCCGAGACTCTTGGGTAACGTGTCGGGAATCGTCGCACTGGTGAGAATCGCGGTGACGTTGCCCCACAGGTCGTCGGCCAACCGTGGTCCGACGTCGACGAGCGAGATCTCGACGTCGACTTCGCGGTCGCGCTTGGAGATGAACAGCAACTCGCCGGTGCGGACATTGTTCACGCGTGCGAGGTCGTTGGCTAGATGAATCGCCGGACCGAGGGCCCGGATCTTTCTCGCTTCGGCGTCGGCGCCGCTCGTCGTCGTGGAGCGCAGTCCTTCGACGAGAGCGACCAGGAGTTCATTCGCCCGACTCAGTTCGCGAGAACAGTCTTCGTCCAGACCGGTCAGTTCGTTTCGGTCGTATTGGATCTGCAACGACGCGGCAAAACGGTCGGCCACTCTCACCAAGTCGAGACAACGTTCCAGGAAATCGGCGCCGAGCAGGGGTCGAGCGACAGCGGCCAATGCGCGCAGTCGGGTGGCGTTGAGCGACGTACCGAGGAGGGAAGCGAAGATGTCGACGATTTCGTGCGCCTCGTCAAAGACGACGAACTCGTGCGCGGGCAATATCGTCGAACCCGACGCGAGGTGTGATGCGTAGAGGTGGGTGTTGACGATGAGGATCGACGACTCGGCGGCGCGGTCCTTCGCCAATTCGGCGAAGCAGTTCTGGCCCTGGGGGCAGTTGACGCGATGGAGACATTCTTGTGGCGTCACGGATAACTGGCGCCACGCGCGCTGATCCACTTCAAACGGCAGTTCGTCGCGGTCACCAGTCTCGGTCTCATTCGACCACTGCAGAATTCTTCGCATCTGATCGGTGACGCTCTTGGGAACGTCCGAACCGTCATCGAAGCTGAGTTGGGCGTCCCCGCTGACGCTGTGCGCGCGATTCCGACAGAAGTAATTCTGTCTGCCCTTAAGGACTGCGACTCGTACCCCTGGAGCGTTCGCCGCGACGGTCGGCGCATCTTTCATGGCGAGTTGGTCTTGCAGATTCTTCGTGGCTGTAGCGACGATGACGCGCTGTCCGGACATGACCGCTGGAATCAAATAGGCCAGTGATTTGCCGATCCCGGTGCCCGCTTCAATAACGGTGGTTCGGCGTCGCGAGAGGGCGACCGCGACACTGCGCACCATCGCGCGCTGACCGTCGCGACTCTCGCCACCGCCCGGTAGGTCGTGCGTGATGCGGTCGAGCAGCGCCAAGGCCCGCTCGGCGTCAATCGCGACCACGTCGTCGTCGAGCTGCACGCCCTCGCCGTCGTCGGGTTGGACATCGGCGCTTTCCTCGTCGGGATCGAAACCGTGCACCAAATGACCTTAAGGGTTTTGCCTGATCGTTTCGTGAGTTCAACGAACTAAGTTTTGTACGTGCCCGATCCGCATCCGCGACCGATTCCGACGTCACTCGACGCCTCGAGTGTGCCCCGTCACGTGGCCATCGTCATGGACGGCAACGGTCGCTGGGCGCAGCGTCAGGGATTGCCGCGAACAGTCGGACACGGCGCGGGCGAGGTGTCCCTCCTCGACACCACCTACGGCGCGCTTTCCATTGGCGTGAAGGTCCTCACGGTCTACGCCTTCTCCACGGAGAACTGGCGAAGGCCGGTCGACGAGGTCCGCTACCTCATGAACTTCAACAGCGGTCTCTTGCAACGCCGCCAACAGGAACTGCACGAACAGGGCGTGCGGATCACGTTTTCGGGACGACGCGACTGGCGCGTACCCAAAAAGGTCCTCACGAACATGGAGAATGCGTCGGAACTGACCAAGAAGAACAGAGCCCTGACGCTCAACATCGCCTTCAACTACGGCGGCCGTGCTGAGATCGTGGACGCGGTGGCCCAATTGGTGGCCGACAAAGTTCCGGCCAACAAGGTCGACGAGAAGGCGCTGCGCACTCGGATGTATCACCCGGAGTTGCCCGATCCCGACCTCGTGATTCGCACGTCGGGGGAGTACCGGATCTCGAACTTCTTGCTCTGGGAGATGGCGTACTCCGAACTGGTCTTCACCGATGTGCTGTGGCCGGATTTTCGGCGCGAGAATCTCTTCGAGGCGATCGAGGAGTACCAGCAACGCGAGCGCCGCTTTGGGGGTCTCGACAAATGATCATGACCAAGACGATGCTCGTCGTCGGCGTGCTCATCTACGCCTTTCTCTGGGCGCTCTACGCCTACGGCGACTCGGTCCTGCTCGCGCCGCTCCTCATCCCGGCGATCATCGCGATCATGGTCGCCCTCGGTGTCGCCCTACAGCGATTCATGGGCATGGAACCGCGCAAGCAGCACTTCGACGACGGGACCGACGAGACCAAGCAGTGAAGGAGATTCGCGACGACGCCGTGGTGCTGCGCACCTATAAGTCGGGCGAGTCCGATCGGGTCGTCGTGCTCTGGACGCGCAACTTCGGCAAGGTCCGGGTGCTCGCCAAGGGCATTCGCAAGACCACGAGTCGACTGGGCGGGAACTTAGAGACATTGGCCTACGTGAACGTCGACCTCGTGAATACCCGTGGCGAGTTCTATATCGCGCGCCACGTCGCGCACCGCGAACGACTCACCACGTTGCGCAAGTCCTACGCTCGGATCAACGCGGGCTATGCCGTCGTGGAAGTGATGGACGCTATACCCTCGGATGACGTTGCCGACCAGGACATTTTCGAGCTCTTGACGCGCGTGCTTCTGACGCTCGACGACGAGACCTACGACCCGATGCTCGTGCCGACGTCGTTCTACTTCAAACTCCTTGCCCTCGACGGTTCGGGACCAGTCGTCGACGTGTGCGTCAACTGCGGACGCGACGTGCCACTGGTCGCCTTCGACGCTGTAGTCGGGGGCACGCTCTGCGCCGACTGTCGCTCCGGCACGTCGATCTCGCGCGACGCGCTTCTCTTGATCCGGCGCATCATGAGCGGAGACTTGGCGTCGGTGTTGCGCGAGGAGTCACCCGCCGGCGCTGGTGAGGTCATGGCGATCGCGCTGGATTCCATCGAATCTCATTTCGGCAAACAACTGCGCGCGGCGCGCTCAACGCCGCCGCTCTCGCCGCTCTCGCCGCCATCGCCAGCCCGGTAAAGTGCCGGAACGATGACTATCGCTACGGACATCTTCGGTGTCTACGTCCACGTGCCGTTCTGTGCGCATCGTTGTGACTACTGCGCCTTCGCGACGTACAGCGACCGTGACCACCTTATGGAGGAGTACGTCACGTCAGTCATCCAAGAAATCCAGTGGGCGCTCGACGACGGTCTGCCCATAGCGACGTCCGTGTTCTTCGGCGGGGGAACGCCGTCGCGTCTCGCGCCCGAACAGTTGCTGCGAATCCTGGATGCGATTCCCAGGACTGACGACGCCGAGATGACCGTCGAATGCAACCCCGAGGACGCCTCGCTGGAACGACTCCGCGCCTACCGCGCCGGGGGAGTGAACCGGATGAGTTTCGGCGTCCAGTCGACCCAGCGAGCCGTACTCGCTGACCTCGGACGCCGCCACGGCACCATGGCCCACGAAGAGGTGTCGCGCAACGTCACCGCGGCCGGATTCGCCACCTGGAACATGGACCTCATCATCGGCTCTCGCGCCGAGTCACTCGACGATGTTCGCCACACGTTGGACGATTTGCTCGGTCTCGAATCGCCGCCGCCGCACATCAGCTGTTACGTCTTGACCCCCGAGCTCGGCACGCCGCTGGGTGACGATCCCAAGCGACACCCCGACGAGGACGAGTCGGCCGACGCGTACGAAGTGGTGAGCCAGGTGCTCGAAGCCAGCGCCTATCAGTGGGAGGAGATCTCGAACTGGGCCAAGCCCGGACACGAGTGTCGCCACAACCACGTCTATTGGGACCAAGACGACTATGTCGGTTTCGGATCGGCGGCGCACTCCCATCGCCACGGGCGACGCTTTTGGAACGTGCGCACGCCCGACTGCTATATCGCCTTGGTGCGTGACGGCACGCGCCCTCTCGGAGGCGAAGAAATCCTCGATGAACGCACGCAGACTTTCGAGCGTGACTCGTTGGCGCTACGCACCGCCAAGGGCGTGCCGCTCGAGGCCTTCAACTCCCTCGATGAGGTCGCCCACCTCGTCTCGGTGCGCGACGGACGCGTCACCTTGGCTCCGAACGGGCGACTCCTCGCGAACCAAGTGATCCTCCGGCTGGGAAGCGCCGACTGACCCGGTAGCCTTGCTTGATGAATTCGACGCCGGAAACCACTCCCGACCTGCTCGACAAGGTCACGAACCTCGCCAAGCGCCGCGGGTTCATTTTTCCCTCGGCCGAGATCTATGGCGGATTCCGCTCCACCTACGACTACGGCCCATTGGGCGTGAACATGCTGCGCAACGTGAAGCAGGTCTGGTGGCAATCCATGGTCCAGATGCGTTCGGACATCGTCGGTCTGGACGCTGCCATACTCGGCCCACCCGCAATCTGGGCCGCCTCGGGCCACTTGGAGACGTTCACCGACCCGTTGGTCGACTGCAAGAAGTGTAAGGAACGCTGGCGCGAGGACAAGATCGACGGCGTCTGTCCGAACTGTGGCTCGACCGAGTTCACCGAGCCACGGGCCTTCAACCTGATGTTCAAGACCCAGGCCGGTCCCGTCGAAGGCGAGGGCGCGACGGCGTACCTGCGCCCCGAGACCGCTCAGGGAATGTTCACGAATTTCGCGAACGTGCTGTCGACGGTGCGAAAGAAGCCGCCCTTCGGAATCGCCCAGATCGGTAAGGCCTTTCGTAACGAGATCACGCCGCAGAACTTCGTCTTTCGCACGCGCGAGTTCGAACTAATGGAGATGGAGTACTTCGTCCCACCGGCCGACGCCGACGAGTGGCACCGCTACTGGATCGAGGCGCGCCGCTCCTGGTACCTCGACCTGGGTATCGCCGAAGATCAACTTCGTTTGCACGAGCACGCCAAAGCTGACCTCTCGCACTACTCGCGCGGCACGACCGATGTGGAGTTCGCCTATCCGTGGGGTTGGGACGAGCTTGAAGGTATCGCCAATCGCGGTGACTACGACCTGACGCAGCACGCGAAGGCTTCGGGCGTCGCGCTCGACTACTTCGATCAGACGACGAACGAGCGCTACACGCCCTACGTCATCGAGCCGGCAGTCGGTGCCACGCGCGCGATGATGGCCTTCTTGCTCGCGGCGTACCACGAGGACGTCGTGGAGGGCGAGAGCCGAACGGTCCTGCGTCTCGACTGGCGACTGGCGCCGTACCAAGTCGCCGTTCTGCCCCTCTCGAAGAAGTCGGAGTTGGAGTCGGTCTCCCGTGAAGTCCTCGAGTTCCTCCAACCCCACTTCATGTGCGACTACGACATCACCCAGTCCATTGGTCGTCGCTACCGCCGCCAGGACGAGGTCGGCACGCCGTACTGCGTGACGGTCGACTTCGACTCACTCGAGGACCGAGCGGTCACGGTTCGCGACCGCGACACGACCGAGCAGGTGCGCGTGCCGATCGCTGAACTACTGGCGTCGCTGCGCGAACGAACGGGACAGTCCTGACGTCCTATGACGGTCGAGGCCTGCGCTTCGGCACCGTCGCCGAACAGTACGACCTTTATCGCCCGGCACCACCTTCGGAGATAGCGGCGGTCCTCGGCGAACTGCGCGGTGCTTCCGTACTCGAAGTCGGCGCCGGCACGGGCAAGTGGACGCGGCTGCTACTGGAGCTCGGCGCCCTCGTCACGGTCGTGGAACCGGACGACGACATGCGCGCGGTGCTGGTTCGCCGAAGCCCCGACGTGCACACTCTGAAGGGCGTGGCCGAAGCGCTGCCGGTTGAGGACGCGACCTTCGACGCCGTGGTGATCTCCTCGGCGTGGCACTGGTTCGAACAGCCGGCGGCCACCAATGAGATGGCGAGAGTGTTACGCGACGGCGGCTCGCTCTTTGTCATGTGGAATGGATTCAGCCGCTGCGTTGCGTGGCTCGCGCCGATCATCGCCCTACGCGAGAGTCCCGACGACGACGGGAAGCGACCGCGGGGATGGGCCGCCGATGTAGGAAACGAGAGTGGCTTCGACATCGAGTCCCAGGTCGAAGTGGACTGGACCTGGACGCGGAGCGTCGAGGAACTGGTCGCGCTCTTCGGCACGTACTCCGGCGCGATCATCCGCACCGATGAACAGTGCCGCGAGATGGAAACGGAACTGCGTGCGCGTTTGGACGATGTCGCCGTCCATGGGGTACTGGAAATACCGATGACGGTGCGCGGCACGATCGCTCGGCGACGCGCGCGCACTTAAGTCGTCGAGATCGGTTCGCTCCACGTCAGCGCGAGCACGAGGATCACGAGCCCGGTGCCGCCGCCCAAGAGACAGTCACCACGCCATCCGGCGTGCGCGTAACACTGACCCGCGGCCAAGGAACCACAGGCCGCGCCGATGAACGAACACACCATGTAGGCGCTGTTGATCCGGCTGCGCGCGTCGGGGGCCAGTGAATAGATGATCGACTGGTTGGTGATCTGGAGGCCCTGCATCCCGGCGTCGAGCATGATGATGCCGATCGCCAGCACTACCACGACGTTGCGTCCCACGTACAGCACCACGAAGGAGAGCACGATCAACGTACCGCACGCGATCGTCGTGAGATGCGAGCGCTGTTTGTCGGCGTATCGGCCGGCGACGTTGGCCGCGAGCACCCCGGCCGCGCCGACCACGCCGAAGAGTCCGATCACCAGATTGTCGTAGTGGAACGGCGCGGCCGAAAGGTGGAAGGCCAGCGTCGTCCATAGGGTGGAGAATGCGGCAAAGATCAGGAAGCCGTACAACGCCCGTCGACGCAACATGGGAAAGGCGGCGAACATACCGAGCGTCCCGGAGAGGAGCCGGCGGTACGAGACGTGTGCGCGAACCGGCTCGCTCGGTAGCACGCGGTACAACATGACGGCCATGAGTGCGAGGGCGACGCCGGCGGCCACGTACACCGTGCGCCATCCGGCGACCTGGGCGACGATCCCCGAGAACGAACGCGACAACATCAGTCCCATCAAGAGGCCGGTCATCAGACGCCCGATAACGCGTCCGCGCTGGGCCGGATCGGCCATGTCGGCGCCGAGCGGAAGAATGACCTGCCCGCCACACGAGGCCAGTCCAATGAAGAACGTGATGGCGGCGAACAAGACGAAAGAGTGAGCGGCGGCGCCGGCCAAGACCACGAGACTCGCGACAGCGAAGACCAGCACCGCCAATCGACGTCGGGGGATGAGATCGCCGAGCGGCACTACGAAGGCGAGTCCCGCGGCGTAGCCGGCCTGAATGAGCACCAAGAGCAACGTGGCCTTGGACTCGCTGATGCGAAAGTCCTTGGTCACCTGGTGGAGGAGCGGCTGCAGGTAATAGAGGTTGGCGACGATGACGCCGATGGCGATCGACATCAGCGTGATCAACGTGCCCGAGAGTGGTTGCAACTCCTCGGTTTCGCTCGGGGAGGCCTTACTCACAACGCGAGGTTAACGGGTGAGGATTAGTTCTTGGGCGACGGAGGGATGGAGTACGTGACCTGCGACTTCGCGACCAGTTCGCTCTGGCCACGCGAGTACAGGTCGACGTCGACGACCGCTAAGCGACGGCCGAGTTTCAACATGCGCGTCCTCGCCATCAGATCGGTCAGTTGCGGTTTGCGCAAGAAGTCGATGTGCAGACTCGTCGTGACCGCCAGAACGACCGGACCGATCTGGGACATGATCGCGACCCAGGCCGCCGTATCGGCCAGTGACATCATCACCGGACCCGACAGAGTCCCGCCCGGTCGACCATGGCGGTCAGTGACGGCGTAGCTCACGATCACCGATTCGTCGGTGACCTCTTCGACGTGCGGTACATCCAACTCGGGGAAGGCGTTCGCGAGGATCGACTGCAGTTCATCGACGCCGAGCACGGTCATGCGAACTAGGCGACCTTGCGGAACTGATTCACCGCCAAAGGCGCAAGCACGGCGATGATTCCTGCGGACCAGATCAAAGCCATCCACACGTGGTTACCGACCGGATATCCGAGCATCAGACTTCGAACGGCGTCGGTCGCTTGACTGACCGGTTGATTGTTCGCGAAGCCCTGCAGCCAATGCGGCAGTTTGTAGAGCGGTATGAAGATCGTCGAAGCGAACGTCAAGGGGAAGATGAGAGGAAACGTCATCGCTTGCGCGGTCTCGGAGTTCGGCGCGGCCAGGCCGATGTAGGCAAAGCCCCACGAGAGGCAGTACGCGAAGAGCAACATCACCAAGCACGCGGCGACGTAGTCAAAGAATCCACCGTGGGGGCGGAATCCGACGAGGAACCCGACGCCGGTGATAATGAGTAGCACGATGACGTTGCGGGCGGTATCGGCGAGCGTTCGTCCGCCCAGCACCGCCATGCGGGCCATCGGGAGTGCCTTGAATCTTTCTATGAGCCCGCGCTGCAGGTCTTCGGCGAGACCAATTGCGGTGCCAATAGCACCGAAGATGGTCGTCTGCACCAGAATCCCGGGCACCAGATAGTTGACGTACAAGCCGCCCGGTACCGACGAGCCCAGAGCACCGCCAAAGACATAACGAAACAAGAGCACGAACATCACTGGCTGAATGATCATGAAGACGAGTGCCGTGGGTATTCGAATGAGCGCAAGCAGATTTCGTCGGGCCAGCGTCAAGACGTCGCGCACCGCATAACGAAGAGCGTGGTGGGGCGTCGTAGTCGACATTGTGAGGGGAGTCGTGGTCATACCTGGGCCCTCCGACGGACGCGACGCGATATTTTCTCGGTGACGACCGCCGCTTCGTCATCAGTCTTGTGACCCGTGAGGTTCAAGAAGACGTCGTCGAGGCTCGGTTCGCGGAGCTGAAGTCCCGTGACGATGATGTCGGCGGTGTCGAGGCGGCGCAGAGCTTCGGCCGCTGCAGCTGGACCCTTGTCCACCGTCAATTCGATCACCGTGCCATCAATGTTGGCGGGCTTGGACGAGATGGTGGCGATCAGATCGAGGGCGCGTTGCGCGTCGCTGGTCGTGGAGAACGTGAGCACCAAGACGGTGTTCCCAAGTGAACTCTTCAGCTGGGAAGAAGTTCCTTCGGCGATGATCTTGCCGTGGTCGAGGACCACGAGTTGTTTGCAAAGTCGGTCGGCCTCTTCGAGGTACTGCGTCGTGAGAAGTATGGTCGTCCCTCCTTCCACGAGACCCTCGATGATCGCCCAGAGGTCTTGTCGGCTTTGAGGGTCGAGACCGGTCGTCGGTTCGTCAAGGAAAAGGATCGGTGGGCCCGCGACGAGCGCAGCGGCCAAGTCCAGTCGGCGTCGCATGCCCCCGGAGTAGGTCGAGGCCAACTTGTGGGCGAACTCGGCCAGGCCGAAGTCGGCGAGTAATTGACGTGAACGAGCAATAGCCGTGGGCTTCTCCATGTGATTGAGAAAACCCACCATCCGAAGGTTCTCGAACCCGGTGAGGTTCTCGTCAACCGCCGCGAACTGCCCCGCGAGTCCAATGACGCGTCGCACTTGACCCGGCTGTTTCACCACGTCGTAGCCCGCGACAATGGCCCGGCCTGACGTTGGCGACAGGACCGTTGAGAGGATGCGCACCATCGTGGTCTTGCCCGAACCGTTGGGTCCGAGCAGGCCGAAGACCTGACCGGTGGGTACCTGCAATGAGACGCCGTCCAGGGCTCGAAAATTGCCGTCGTTGAACGTTCGAACGATATCGGTGGCTTCAACCGCGAACTCAGACATGGGGGAGAGTTTAGGCAGACGGCGTTACGTGGCCGATGTAAGTCGGGGAGAGAACCGGTACCTTCTTGCTATGACCATATCGGAGAGCGAGATCGCGCAAGTCCGTTCGGCGACCGACATCGTGGCCCTCATCAGTGAGACCGTGGCCCTGAAGAAGTCCGGCCGTCGCTGGACCGGCCTGTGCCCGTTTCACGGCGAAAAGACCCCGTCCTTTTCGGTGAACGCCGAAGAGGGTCGCTACTACTGTTTTGGCTGTCGCGCGTCGGGTGACCAAATCACGTTCGTGCGAGAGATTCAGCACCTGGACTTCATGGACGCCTTGCGACTCCTCGCCGACCGCGCGGGCATCGAGTTGCACGAGGACGCCAACGCCGGACCGGCCCGCAAGGAGCGCCAAGAAGCGATGGCGGCGATGGAGAAGGCAGTCACCTGGTATCACGAGCGACTGCTCAACTCACCCGACGCCCGAGCGGCTCGCGAGTACCTCAAGTCGCGCGGCATTGGTGGTGACATCGCTCGTCAGTTCAAACTGGGCTGGGCCCCCGATGAGTGGGACGGACTCGCCAAGGGACTCAAGCTCATCGAGAAGGTACTCATGGATACCGGGCTGGGATTCGTCAACAAGGGCGGCCGCCGCCAGGACGCCCTTCGGGCGCGCGTGATCTTTCCGATCCTTGATTCCAGTGGCAAGGCGATCGCCGTCGGCGGTCGCATCCTGCCGCCGCCCTACGGAAGCGCCCCTCGTCCCGACGGCCGCGTCGAGGCGAAGTACAAGAACTCACCTGAGACGTCCATCTATTCCAAGCGCCGCACGCTCTACGCGCTCAACTGGGCCAAGGACGAAGTCATAAAGTCCGACGAGATCATTGTCTGCGAGGGCTATACCGACGCCATCGCCTTCTTCATGGCCGGAATGCCGCGCGCCGTCGCGACGTGCGGCACGGCCCTCGGCGAGGATCACTTCATAGCAATGAGCCGTTTCGCCAAGCGGATCGTGCTCGCGTACGACGCGGACAAGGCGGGACAGAGCGCAGCCGCCTCGGTCTATCAGTGGGAGCGTAAACACGAGGTCGACGTGTTCGTCGCACGTTTGCCGAAAGGTCAGGACCCGGCTGATTTGGCACAGAATGACCCTCAAGAACTTCAAAAATCGGTTGGTGGCGCAGTTCCATTTTTGCGATTCCGACTTGATCGAGTCCTGGAAAGTGCGAATCTCGCCACCGCCGAAGGTCGTGGACGGGCTGCCGAACTCGCGATGGAAGTGCTTGCCGAGCATCCCAGTGAACTCGTTCGAGATCAGTACATCATGCAAGTGGCCAGCACGTTACGACTCGAAGAGTCACTACTGCGCCCGCGAGTCGCCGAGCTCGCGCGCAACCCCAAGCCTCGAACTACGAATGAACCTCCTCCGGTCGCGGCGAGCCAGCCGCGCGCAACACGACTCCCGATGCCGCGTCCCGGACTTGAGGCCCTTCGACTCCGCGTGCATTTTCCTCACGACGTGACGGATCGACTCATCGCCGCCTACTTCGTCAACGACGTACAGCGCGAGATCTTCGAAGGGCTCTCCAGTGATCGCTCGCTCTCTGAGGTCATCGATGAACTCGATCGACGCGGTGAAGAAGAGGCCGCGCACGTCCTGAGTCAACTCGCGGTCGACGAACTCGACCGCGAATATACGGTCGAAGACGTCACTGCGGTCGTGTCCCAACTCATCCGTAGCGCGGTTACCGTCGAATTGAAGAACGTGGCGCGAGATCTCAATGACGGAATCATGACGCCCGAAGTCGCCGACGTGACCGTACGCGACGTGAAGGAACGACTCGTTCTGCTCGACAGTGCTTCCGGTCAGCTCGCCGAGAACGAACTTCGAGGGTGGCTGTTAGAGCGAACGTCGTCAAGGTCGTCGTGACGCGACCGTCGCTCGGCGTCATCGGCGGGCTCGAGATGACCGCTCCATTGAGTGTCGAAGAGGAGCGCAGCCTGTATCCCGTCATCCAGCAAGGTCGTCGGGCCGAGCAACTTCTCGAGCGCGATTCGTCCGCTACGACCGAGCGACGACGTCTGCTACGTGTGCGCCACGCGGGACAGGAGGCCGAGGCAACACTGCTGCGTGCGACGCTGGGTCTCGTTCGAACGCGAGTCGTCGAACGCGGGTATCGATTCGGCAACGACGAATTGGAGGCGGCCGGTGTCGAGGCGCTCGTCAACGCGCTCCACCGATTTGATCCGGAGCAGGGGAACCGATTCTCCACGTATGCCAACTATTGGATAATGAAGCTGGTCAATCAAGCAGTGCAACAACAGGCCGGTCTCACGGATTCTGAGATGCGTCTGATACTGAAGTTGCAAAAGTTGACGCGAGCGAATCCTACGAAGCACTTGACCAAGCGCGATGTGGCCCAAGGGCTAAGTGTGGTGCAGTCGAAAGCGCAGGAGACGATGCAACTCAATCGCGAACTTCAGTTTCGCCGCTACGGCACGACCGAATTGGATGACGACACCGACTTCAACATGCGACGGGATTTAAGTGATCCTCCCTCGTGGGTCATCGACGCACTCCGACGGATCTGTGGCAATGACTTTGACGCGTTCTGGCAGTTCACGTTCAAGACGATGTCGATCGATGAAATCGCGCGCGATCAAGGAATCTCGCGTCAAGGAATGACGAAACGCATTGCGCGATGTCGACGCCTCGTTCGCGAGAGTCCCGACGCGGAGGGTCTCCTGCAGTGGTTCGCCCAACAGTGACTCACCGTAGCGAGTGATAAAGTTTCCCTGCTTTTCATATTCCTTTCCCAGATAGCTCAATTGGCAGAGCAAGCGACTGTTAATCGCTAGGTTGCAGGTTCGAGTCCTGCTCTGGGAGCGTTAGCCCGTCATTTCCTAAAGGGCCGTAGCTCAGTGGTTAGAGCAGGGGACTCATAATCCCTCGGTCGTGGGTTCGATCCCCACCGGCCCTACCATAATACCTCATCAAGGTCCTTATCTGTTATCAAGACTCTCATATGTGGTCTAACACATAATGTGGTAGAGTGCATTTCGTGGAGATCATCTATCAGAAAGACTTCGAGTCGTGGTGGATGGAGACGGCCAAATCGGACGTCGAAGTGGCGGGAGAGATTCAGGCCCTTATCGATGAGCTTGAGAGACACGGAAAGGATCTTGGGGATCCCGAGGCGCACCCAGTAGTGATGTCGAAGCAAGGGCTCAGAGCGTTGAGGAGAACGCCACCGACAAACGTAACTCCATACGCCGACGGACCTCCAGCAATCCGAGTGCTGTACGGGTTTGTCGATAAGGGAGTTGGACAATTGGCGGCGGTGTTGCTACTCGGCAGCGACAAGACGAAGCGACAGAGTGACTGGTATCCACTTAACGTCGCAGAAGCTGAACGCCGACTGACAATCCTGGCCAAGCATAACGGATGGAGGATCGTTACCCGGTGACAGGTCCACATCAAAGGGATGGAAAGCAAACAACAAGAGTGTGAACGAGAGTTAGAGACAATCAAAACGAAAACGAAAACGAAAACGAAAACGAAAACGAAAACGAAAACGAAAACGAAAACGACAAAAGACAAAAGACAAAAGAGGACGAGATGACAGACAGAAAGATGATTCCAGTTGATGAACGCAAAGTGGACGAAAGTGATCCAGCGGCTGGCGAATATGAAGATGCAACAAGATCGGGCCGCCAAATTCGCGAAATGATTTTGTCAAACCCTTTAGGTCGAAAGTCATATGAAAGGGCCGTCGCGGAGATCGAATCTCATCAAGCAAACTTGGCCCAAGTGAGGAAGCTTCGATTCTTGGCCCAATCAACGGTGGCGGAATTAATGGAAATGGATCAGAGTGAGATATCTCGCCTTGAACGAAGATCAGATTTGCTTCTCTCGACACTTCGTAGATTCATTCAAGCCACTGGTGGAGATCTTCATCTCGTAGCTCATTTTCCTGAAGGTAATGTCGAACTTTTGATTGGAAACGAATTCTCAGACGATCTTGCTGAAGCAAGCGACGCCAATGCTTAGGGAAGACAGTCTGACGCAAGGGCCAAACGGGAGAGATATGGATTCTGAATGGAAGCAGACACTAACTGTGTACATCGAGATTCAACAGCGATTCGACGAACTGCGCAAGGCGGGTGTGCTTCGAGCTGGGGAGATTCACGCCCCTTTTGACTCGGTGCGAGAACAGTGGGATGCAAGTGGCCCACACAACATTGAAGACTCGAAAGCAACGATCATACCGTTGAAAGAATACGGTCGACGAAGACGCGAGCACGGATTGAAAATGGCAAACTTAGCGGATTCAATAATCTTGCGCAGCGAAAAGTACCGCGTGGATAATTTGGCAACGTGCCATGAAAATGGATCCGAGCCGATTGAAGTCGTTCGGAAAATGCGCGACCAGATTCAAGAGCAGATGGAGTTGTTCACGTCAGTCGAAGAGACGATCTTTGAGTACGACGAGTTGGTCGACCGGTTCAATGAGTTGATGGAGAAACGAGAATCTGTGAAGGACCCGAAACCGAAGAAGAAATCAAGGTGGCGATAGAAATCCCACGCTTCATCCCACATACCAAACCGACACCACCGGACCAAACCGACACCACCGGACGAAGTTTGTAGACAGTCTCGGACATATCCGACACAATCGGACCAATCCGACCGCTTGCCTCCACCTCATAATCCCTCGGTCGTGGATTCGATCCCCACCGGCCCTACTCGTTCCCTATCAGAACTTTGGCAGGCGTCACTGACCGGCTGAAGCCGCCCAGCCCTCCCGTTGCGAAAAGTGCGATTGCCACCGCGGCCATGATCGCCAACGTGATCCACCCCAGAATCTTGGCCGCGAGACGGTTCACACTTTTCCCATGAGGCTCTGGCTACTCGACACGCGCATCACGACGAAGAGGAAGGGAGCAGCGGCCACACCATTGATCACTGCCACCAGGACGAGTATCTGCTTAAGGAGCTACAGGTTGAACAGTTATGAGCGAAGATGCGTAACCCGTCTATACATTGTTCGAGGGGGTGTTGATGACTCGCGTTAAAGAACTGCTCAACGACTTCGTTCGCACCGATGGATCCGATCTGCCACTTCCTGGTTCGGGTGCGACGTGGCGGCGATTGGACGTTCTCTCGACGTGGGCCGCGCGCGATCTTTCATTGGGGCGGCTGGCCGAAGGACACGTCGATGCGTTGGCAATCCTGGCCGAAGCGGGGATGGATCCACTCGGCGACTCAGCGACCTACGGCGTCTGGGCCGCTCGATCGCGCTCGGGTGGCACGTCAGCGATTCGTGTTCCCGGAGGATGGGAGCTTTCTGGTCGAAAGGAATTCTGTTCCGGGAGTGGCCTCATTGACCGCGCGTTAGTAACGGCAGGTACCTCTGAGGGCTACCGGCTCTTTGATATCGCGCTCGATGAGCACGTTGCTTGGGCTGATCACGAGTCGTGGCCGGCTATTGGGATGGCGGACTCCGTCAGTGAGACGCTGGAGTTCTCGGGGCCCGTATTGCCGGAGTCGAGTGTCGTAGGTGGCCCCGACTTCTACACGAATCGGCCGGGGTTCTGGTTTGGCGCCGCGGGCGTTGCCGCGTGTTGGTACGGCGGGGCCGTGGGCCTCGTGAACAATTTTATTGGTTCGCTACCTGGTGAACCGAACGCTCACGTGTTCGCCGACCTAGGAAAGGTGGTTGCCAACCTCGCGGCAATGCGCGAGGTCTTGAAGGACGCCGCCGAGGCCTTTGACCGCGATCCGAAGAACGAGGAGTTCCAAGCGCACTACCGGGCTCTTATCGTTCGTCAGGTGGTTCACGACGCCGCCACCGACGTGTTGGCGCGTGTCGCAACGGGCGGCGGCGCACGACCGCTCTGTCACGATCTCGATCAGTCGCGACGAGCGGCCGACCTGTTTGTCTACCTATCTCAACATCACGGTGGCTCTGATGCCGCCGAACTTGGTCGACTCGCGAGGGAGGTTGGCTCGTGGCACTGATTGTCGATGACAAGCATTTGGGCACCCCCGAGGAGCGATGGCGTGACGCAGGACTCCACGAGGACCTCCTTCACTTGGGACCGATTAATGCTCGTCGCCTCGTGGTGGTCTCACCCCACCCCGACGATGAGGCCTTCGGTGCCGGCGGACTCATCCAGGCCGCCTTGTCACAACGTGTGCCCGTCGAAGTGATTGCTGTGACGGACGGCGAGGCTTCGCATCCGAACTCGAGTGCCGCGGCCGCCCTGAACCTCGCCCGAGTGCGTAGCGATGAATCACTTGAGGCGCTCGGTCGCTTGGGGTGGCGATCGCCACTGATCACTCGGCTCCATCTGGGTGATGGTGACGTCACAGAAAACCGAGACGAACTCGATGCGGCTCTCGCTAGCATCTTGTTGCCAGACGATCTGTGCGTGGCGCCGTGGCGCCACGACGGCCACCCGGACCACGACGCCTGTGGTGAGTCCGCGCTCGCCGCGAGTCGCGCTGTCGGCGCTCAGATGTTGGGGTTTCTCGTATGGGCGTGGCACTGGGCCGATCCCGAAGGGTCCAATATTCCCTGGGACGTTTGTCGACGCCTGGACCTGAGTCGTCGCGCCCGAGCTCGCAAGCGATGGGCGAGCGCCGCCTTCAACTCACAAACGCGGTCGCTTGGTCCCGACGTCGAGGACGCGGCGGTGCTTCCTGCGCCGCTGATGCGTCGATTCTGGCGCCCCTACGAGGTCTTCGTTGACGAGACGGCGAGCAGGCCATGACCTCGACTGCGCGTGAGTATTTTCACACCATTTACGCCGCAAGCGACGATCCGTGGAACTTTGCGACCAGTTCCTACGAGCAGCGCAAATACGCGCTGACGTTGGACTCTCTAAGGAACGAGCACTATCGCAATGCCTTCGAGCCCGGATGTTCCATTGGCGTATTGAGTGAACTCCTAGCATCACGCTGTGAGCGCCTGCTCGCGACTGACATCATTCCGTCGGCCCTTGCACGGGCGACTCGCCGACTCGAAAAACATCGGAACGTCGTGGTGGAGCAACGAGCGATTCCGGAGGCGTGGCCGAACGACACGTTTGACCTTGTTGTCCTCAGCGAGGTGGCGTACTACTTCGATGCCGAATCCCTTGGTGACATAGTGTCGCTTGTTGTTCGCTCGACCGAACCAGGGTCTCACGTCGTTGGCGTTCACTGGCGAGGCGACACGGACTACCCACTGACTGGCGACGGCGCACACGAAGTGATTAACGCACACCTCAAACTGCGACGAATGGTTCACCACCTCGAAAAGGAGTTCGTGATTGATCTCTGGGAGCGTGTCGAATGAGACGCGAACGCACCTCGGCGCGAACTCTGGCCGTAGGTGTCGTGGTGCCCGTGCACAACGAGCAAGAGTTGCTGGGATCCGCCCTCGCCTCGCTCACCCACGCGTTCGATGAGTTGAGCCACGGGTCGCTGCTTCTAAGAGCGGCGGTGGTGATGGACGCTTGCACGGACGCCAGCGAGCAGATCGCCAACGAATGGAGACTTGCTCTCACGCGACGTTGCCATCCGCTCGCGGTCACGCTGGCCACGAGTTCAGCGCACAACGTCGGTCGCGCACGGGCGTTGGGCTGTGCGGCCTTGCTTAATCAGTGGTATCGAATAGATCCCACGCGAATTTGGCTCGCGACGACTGACGCGGACTCACGAGTGCCGAGGGATTGGCTCACGACCCAACTGGCCCAACACGAGGTGGGCGTTGACCACTGGTACGGGCGAGTGTCGGTTGCTGATTGGTCTGAGTATTCTGGCGATGCTCGATCACGCTGGCAACGCGAGTACGAAAATGAAAGCCGACCGATTCACGGAGCGAACTTGGGATTCAACGCTGCCGCCTACCTCGCGGCTGGCGGATTCGAGCCTCTGGACACCGGAGAGGACCGAGCGCTCCATCGCGCACTCGTTACCCGCGGTGCACTCTCGCACTACGACTCGGCGGTTCGAGTTGTAACCAGTGCTCGTCGACGGGCCAGAGCGCCGTTGGGGTTCGCTCACGCTCTTGACATCATTCGTTCCGCGCCGCGCCTGCGCGCCGAAGTTTGGGCCGAAGAAACGTCTCGGTGATGGGTTCGCGTTTCACAGGAATTGACCATTGTTGTCGCGTCTAGCCTCAAAGGAGCAGCCCAGTCCAGAGCCGAAAGGGAAGAGCCGGTCGGTGTGACTTCACGTTCGGAGCGTGAGGGTTCAAATCCCGCTTCGGAGGCGAACCCACATGCGGCGATTCCCGCACTCAAAATCCCACGCTTCATCCCACGTACCAAACCGACACCACAGGACCAAACCGACACCACAGGAGGGAGAACTCAACGTCACTCGGACCAATCCGACGCCACCGGACCAGTCCGACCGTTTGCTCCCACCTCATAATCCCCCGGTCGTGGGTTCGATTCCCACCGGCCCTACTAAATCCTGTGCATTGCAATGGTTGACATTTCACTTTCAACTGATCCTGGACGAAACAACACCCGATCCTTTACACAACATCAGCAGACCATCGACACGACTGTATTTCGAGGTGGAGGCCCGTGTTTAAGAAGATCAGTCAGATGGAGCAGCACTACCACGCTGTGCTCACCCGACGATTCGAAGCAGGCCAATAATTCCGACTAAGTAGAACAGCAGCGCCAAGATTGATGCGGGCTCTAGCCGATGCGGTCGTGAAGGACGGACGATCACACTGCCGACGTATACCACGGTCAGTGTCAAGCTCAGTGAAGCCAGCCATGCAATCGCGGGACCGGTTGTTGGTAATACGGGTTTCGCAGCAACCAAGTCTGCCACGACGAACAGACATAGTTGAAACGCATTGCCACCAAAAATGTCGCCCATTGCGAGTTGATGGTCGCCGAGGCGTACGGCCTCAATTCCCGAACTAATCTCCGGTAGCGCCGACGCTAAAGCCAAGACGGTTGCACCGAAGACGACTCCGTTTATGCCGGCGCGATTTGCCAGTTCGTTTCCGCTGATCTCGAGCGCGACACCGGCTGAGAATGTCACGACCGCCGATACGCCGAAGAGCATCGCAACACGCGTCGTTGAATGCTTGGCGCGCGCAGCGTCGGCGACCGGATGACGAACGCGGCGATGAGGTCGTCCGGGCTGACTACCCGTCATGACGATCTCCCACTTTGGATGCGATCGCGTACGGTTCAGTACCCAGATGCCGCCAATCCAGATGACCACGACAGCCAAGGACGCCGGACTCATGCGCCCCGCTATGACGATTGACTTCGGCAGCAACGCACCCATGAGAACCACTGACACGGTGAGTACAACCAGCAGTCCCTCAAGCACTGGCACCAGGGAACCGACGAGGAATGTTAGAGGTCTCGGTGCAAAGAGATCGCACAGGACGAGCACCATCGTTGCTGTCGCAATACCACCGATCAGATTCCCCGCCGCTAAGGCGAGGTGGCCCGACTTTGCAGCGGAAATCGTGATCGCCAACTCAGGGAGACTACCGGCGATAGCCAGTAGCACCATCCCGCCGATCGCGTCACCGAATCCCAGACGTCGATCAAGTTCATCTGTGGATTTCGAGAGTTCGACGCCGGCAACCCAAGTCGCCCCAGATGCTGCGACGAACACAAGAATCACCAGAAAAATGGAGGCAGACGCCACATTCGCATTATCGCCCATGCAATTGGTTGGGTGATTGATGAGACACAGGTCTCAAAGCCGACACGATTACCTCATGCCGAGACGCTTCAACCCTCTCAGGCAGTGCGGTGCGATACCTCTACGCGAGATCGGTGACTAAAGCATAAAGACGCCAGTGTTTCGTGCCAGATCGGGATGGTCGGACCCCGACACGAACCTACGCGATGAATTCGATTGAACAAATCCCACGCTTAATCTCACAGACCAAACCGACACCACCGGACGAAACCGACACCACCGGGCAACGATTCCTGTGAAACTCGGACGAATCCGACACCACGGGACCAATCCGACGCTTTGCTCCCACCTCATAATCCCTCGGTCGTGGGTTCGATCCCCTCCGACTGGCTCTTGGTAATTGCTACCCAGCAAAATGTCTCCTCCATGACTTGTAGTACTGATGGACATCGTCAGTGGACAATGCATTGCGTTGATTCAACGGGGAGAATTGGTTTTCGTGGAGACCTTTGACGCTTGGTACGGCCGCGAACACGATCGAATGATTGCCACTTTGGCGTTGTCGACCGGCGACATCGAACTCGCGGTCGAAGGCGTCGATGAAGCATGTTCGCGGGCGCTGGAACGATGGAAGCGAATAGGCGTAATGGAGTCTCCGACGGGTTGGGTCTATCGCGTGGCCATCAATCACGCACGACGTGTAGCGCGCCGAAGAGGTATGGAACAGCGAGTGTTTCGAAAGCAAGTGCCAATGCCCGACCTTCCCGCTCCCGCTGGCGAGATTTGGAAGTTAGTCGCGTCACTGTCGGAACGTCAACGACAAGTTGTCATGTTGCGTCACGTCGCCGAAATGAACGAGAACGAGATCGGCACGGTGTTGGGTATAAGTCGAGGGACGGTTTCAAGCACTTTGCACGACGCCCATCAACGATTGGGTCGCCTGCTTGGCGACGAACACGAACATTAGGAGATAACGCATGTCACAACTCACACGTCTTTCGCAGGCTCTCATGGACGAACCTCTCGCGCCGCGCCCGAGCGTGGAGGATCTGTGGACACGTAGTCGCCGGCGCCACCAACGCAGTCGTTCGATCATAGCCGGGCTACTCGTGCTCATAGTCATTGGAGTTTTCGGTATCACGAAGATTGAAAGTACTTCTCCCTCGCCCCAAACGTTGCCGAATACCACTGCACCGATCGCACAACTTGCGTCGTACTTCCGGGCCGCTGGGGCAGTTCCTGACGCCACGCTCCAGGCCGTTGGGCTTCCATCGAATGTCGCGGTTCCGACCAAGATCACGCCATCCGTTTCCACCGTTGCCACCAACGGAGTCGTCTCATACGTGGGCGCCGAATACTGTCCGTATTGCGCGATTCAGCGATGGGCGCTGCTGGTGGCGCTGTCCAAGTTCGGATCGTTCACCAACCTCGACAGTCAAATCCTGTCTTCGTCGACCGACGTCTACCCGGGCCTCGCAAGCTGGAGCTTCGTCGGGGCGAAGTATTCCAGCGCGTACTTCACGTTTGATCCCACCGAGCTGACCTCGTCCACTCCTAGTGGCAGCGGGGGGTATCAGCCTTTGGAGAAGATGTCTGCTGCACAGCAACGCGCTTTCAATGAGTACAACCCTCAAGGTGAACTTCCCTTTGTGGACATTGGCAACCACTACGTCACTCTTGGTGCGAGTTCGTCGGCGTCGGTGCTTGAGGGACTGACTTTGGGTGACATCGGAAGAGACCTGAGCAGCGCATCAAGTCCAGTCGCGAAAGCTATTGACGGTACGGCGAACTATCTGATCACGGCCCTATGCACCATGGTGCAAGGGACGCCGCCGCCGCTTTGTACGGCGTCCGCTATTCGCCAGGCGTCCAAAGCTCTCACCACCGGTGTGGCATCGTCGTCCGAGAGTTCAGGTGTTACGACGTCTCCCACGCGGCCGCCGACGAACGCCCCACTATCGGTGTGGCGAGCGTGGAGCGTGAAGGAGCGCGCATTCTTGCTTCACAGCGCCGCAAACTTTCGGTCACCGAATCGCTCGTGTACCGTACTGAAAATTGCCGTAACGCCGAATCGATACAAGAAGACGACTCTCGGCGTGCCGCCGGGGGTGACTGCATGGGCGATCAGCCTCGTTGGAAAGTGTCTACCGGGAGGCAACGGTAAGGGACTGTCCAAGTCCCCATGACCTGAGTTCCATAGGATGCGACAGTGGTCGTGCGAAGGGAAATGCTGCGAGGTCTCGAGCGACTGAACGCGACGACCACGGTTTTGCAGCGCGCCCGTATTGCTGATCCGCTCGCAGGTATGTGGGAAGCGGCAGACGTGCGGCGGTGGTGGGGTCGCCCACGCGTGACCGACGAACTCGCACTGCCGGTCTGGTTCGATGAATTTGGCCCCGCGGCGGCTGCAGGTCCGACCGCTGAGAAGGCCACCTGGCAAATCGATGTCTCCGCAGTGCCATCAATCGTGAAGGAGGCAGAGATCTGGACCGCAACACTTGAAGCCACCGCGGAACCACGAAGTGAAGCACTCGAAATGCTCGTGCGTGGAGTCGACGCGCCGCTGGCCGACCTTGCACTTAGAAGCGGATTCACAATGTCTGAAAAGCTGTCAGGCACCTCCTGGATGGATGCCGACCATCGCCCGCCGGTCGCGCACGTCGACGGGTTCGCGATCGTCGACCGCGTGGGAAGCGCGGATCGACCGCACCCGATGATTGCTCGAAACGGGGAACGGATCGAGCAACGATTGCGACAGTGCTCGCTGTATGACTCGACACTTGACCTGACCGTCGAGGACGCAGATGGCACGGTCGCGGGCTACGCGTTGTTCTGGTTCGACCATACGACGCTGGTCGGACTTCTCGAACCGATGCGCGGTTGGGACAACTACCAGCGGCGCGGTCTCGCACGAATGTTGCTAACGAGCGGCCTTGATCGGCTCGCACGTAAAGGCGCACGTCGATTGAAAGTCGGCTTCCAGATCGATGCCGCTCGTGACCTCTATCTCGGCGCAGGTTTCGTTCAGACCTCGGTTGATCGGCTGCTCACTCGAACAGCACCGATCTGAGAGAGCAGTCATTCTCCTGAGACTCTGGCGAGGGATATGAAACGCGACCACGTGTCCCATGTTTCGTCCCACATACCAAGTCGTCAGACAACTTCAAGAAATACTCAACCTCAGCCTCCGACTTGGAAGTCGAGCATCAGGTAGCCAGCCGGAGACTCGACGTGACGGGTCAGAGTGAGCCGGGTGGGAAGACCCTTATCGAAGAGTTTGCGTCCATGCATTTGAAGGGCTGGGGCGATGACAAGGCGGAGTTCGTCGACCAAGCCAACTTCGAACAACGACTGAAGCAGTGCGATACTCCCGTGCACTCCGATGTCCTCACCGGACTGGCGCTTCAGTTCGTTGACGAATTCAGGGAGTTCGCCGTCAATGACCGTGGAGTTCGGCCAGGTCTTCTCGGGTGGTGTCGATGTGGCTACGAACTTCTCGACTCCATTGATGAAGCTCGCGAAGGGCTCGATGTCGCTGCCCGGCCAGAACGCGGCCCATTCGTCGTACATCCGATGTCCGAGTAGCACGGTGTCCTGCGAGGAGATGACACGACCGAGGTTCTCTTGCATCACGTCGTCAAAGTCGGTGATGAACGCGTCCGGGTGCTCAGCCACTCCGTCCAGCGACAATAATTCGTAGGCAATTACTTTGCGCACTGCATCATCTCCTTGATTGGGGCGAGACACGAAGTTAGCCATGTAGGACGGTCCCGATTGCGTCGCCGTGCTGCCCAGGAATCGTGCGCGTAACGGTCTCACAATCGTTGTGTTCCACTGTCTGGTCGTGCCGGATCAACTACAACTTCACTCTTCGCAACTTAAAGGCGCCAGACAAATTCTCTCAATTTTTGGTGAACTCACCCAGCATGTTCGTCACCTCATCGACCGGAACCGCGGGCGACCATAGGAAACCTTGGCCGAGATCACAGTCGAGATTGTGCAGACGCTCGAGTTGCGCTGAGGTTTCAATTCCCTCGGCGAGAACGATCATGTCGAGTTTGTTGCCGAGGGTAATAATCGCCTCAAGTAACGTGTCGCTGCGCTTTCTGTCGTGTTGAGGACGAACAAACGACTGGTCGATCTTAATTATCTTGGGATTCAGAGCAGCGAGGTAGGAGAGGGACGAGTACCCAGTTCCAAAATCGTCAAGGGCCATACCCACATTGAGTCGATTTAGTTGATCCATGACGATCATTGTTCCGGTGATATCGATGAGTGCCACGCCTTCGGTGACCTCGAGGATGAGTCGTTCGGGCTCGAGCCCACTTCGCATGAGTTCGCCCTCGATCATTGGCACGAGCCCCGGGTCGTGGAATTGGCGCGCTGACAGATTAACGGTGACGTAGGGCGAAAGGGTCCGATCGCCACTTGGCTTCCATGCAATTGCTGCCGTGACGGCCTCACGGATCGCGAAGTTGCCGAGCTCCAAAATCAGATCGCTCTTTTCGGCCAGTGGTATGAAGATATCGGGAGGCACCCATCCCCGCTCGGGGTGCGACCAGCGCATCAAAGCCTCGAAGCCAACAACTTCTGACGTGGTGAGATCAATGATGGGCTGATAGTGCATCGAGAGTTGGTCCGACGCGATGGCTTGGCGTAGTTCCTGCACGAGTGCGAACCGACTTGCCGCTTCGTGGCGCATATCGGAGGTAAACACGACGAGACGTCCGTTGCCTTGACGTTTGGCTTCATACATCGCTGCATCGGCATTCTGAACGAGTTCAACGATATTCGAATTGGTACCGTCCCAAATGACGATTCCGGTACTCGCACGCTGGTCGATATGCACGTCATTGATCAAGAACGGCTCGTTGAGTGCGTCGAGAAAACGTTGGGCGATCTGTTCCGCTTCAGCGCGCGAGGTCAGCCCCTCGGCCAAGTAGAGGAACTCGTCACCCCCAAAGCGACACAGCGTGTCCGATGTGCGAGTGACCAGTTCAAAGCGGCGTGCGATTGATATCAGTAACTCGTCGCCGACCAAGTGGCCGTAGACATCGTTCACCCCTTTGAAGTCATCCAGATCGATGAGCAACACGGCACCGTTGCCGCCTTGGCGCGCAACCCTCGCGTGCGCTTGGCTGAGTCGATCTTCGAAGAGCGCCCGGTTCGCGAGCCCTGTCAGTGGGTCGTGGAGGGCTTGGAAGGAAAGCTGAGCGGCGAGCGCTCGTTCTTCGGTGATATCACGCACCGACGAGACGTAATACTTCGCCGCTCCATTCTCGTCACGCGCCGCACTTATCGACACTTCGACGACGACGATTCGCCCGTTCTTGTGCAAAAAACGTTTGCCGTATCGAACCTGGTCGGTTTCGCCGGAATTGATGGCCTTATAGACATCTTCGGTGATGCCAATGTCATCGGGGTAGGTGAAGTGCTTCGAGTCGTTGCCAATCAGTTCTTCATTGGTGCGTCCACTCATCTGGCAGAAAGCGTCGTTGACGGCCAAGAACCTTCCACTGCGATCGCTGAAGACCATGGGCGCCATATTCCCCTGGAACGCGAGGCGGAAGCGCTCCTCGCTCTGAGCCAGCGCTTCCTCGGCAGCAGTCTTGGCCACAACGGTGACACTTTCGGCCTCAACGCGGACGTCCGGCGTCGCTTTCGCGACGGCATCGTCGCGGAACGTCGCAACGACCCAACTTCTTCCGTCTAGTTGGAGTTGTGAGCAGGCAATGTCAACGCACAACTCGCCTCCGTCACGGCACAAAACCGTGAGACTTCGATAGTGCACTACGTGTTCAGTGCCCGGACTTCTGGCGAACTCCTCACGAAGGTCGAAGTTCGAATTTTCATGAACTGTCGGTACGAGGATCTGGATGTCACGGCCAACGAGATCTTCCAACTCGTACCCCGTCATCGTTGCCAGACGATGGTTCAGGTCGCCGATAGCGCCGTGATCGTCGATAAGGGCGATCGCGCTCGGAAGCGATTCAAGCAGGTTCTGCGAGGGGACATGGTGGTCTTGGGTAAACCTCACAGTTCCCATGTTCATCCACCTCACAGTTCTGACGAACAGAACTACCGGACACCCTTACATCGCGGAACACTAGTTCTCTTGATCTTCTCGTTCGCGTTACTGCTTCCTTTACGTGATCCGCGTGACAGAGATTGGTGACGTCTGCCCTCTGACAAGGACTAATGCATAACACGAGTGTGTTTCCGTGATCTCGCGCTTCATCCCTGAGACCACAGACATCGCTGGATCGCTTCGACGCCACCAAACGAAATCTCAGAAGGATTCCGACGATTCCTTCACCTCGGACAAGTCGGGCCCTTGGTCCCCGCCTCATAATCCCTCGGTCGTGCGTTCGAACCCACCGGCCCTACGATCATCGCAACTCAGTTCGTTGCCGGCTTACGAAACGCCGAGGCAAGAATCGGGGTCCGTGTAAGGGTTGTAATTTGCCTGGATAGCTGCATCGACCGCTCCGGCAGGGGTAATGGAGACCTCTAACTGGTTGGCCGCGGTTGCGTGGGCCGGTATACCGACTGACGTCGAAAGCTCGAAAGCGTAGTGGGGCGTGTTATTCGGCCACGACTGAATATACGGACTGTTGCCGTTCGCGACGGTGCCATTGATGAGTCCCGTCGTCGATACCGCGGTGTTCACGTTCTGATTCTTGAAGACGGCAATTGCCGTTGTAACCGTTGCTCCGTCAGCCTGGCACGAAGCGACTGCGGTCTTAGCGGTGATGCCACCAAGAGCGAAGATCACGACCGCAGCCAAGATACCGAGAACGACGACGACGGTGAGGATCTCGATCAACGTGAAGCCGTTGATCACTCCCGCTTCCCTCTGGCGCTTCAGTACCTGAAGAGCGTTGGTCATCCTTCATTCCCGTCACGTAAAGGTGCGACAATTTTCGGTGTTTCCTCACCAAATTGCACGCGCAACCTATCTAAGCAATGCAATGAATAATTTGGCACCTATCCTGATCCTTCGAACTTGGCGCCCTTAGGAGCACCCATGCGAAACATCGTGCAATATTGAGAAAAACTAGTATCTCGGAGTCGTTCGAATTGGGATAGGCCCGCTGCGGCTTCTGGCGGATCCCCTTCAAAATCCAAGGAGCGGATGAGATGACCAGGGACATAGTTGAAACAGATTCTGCGCCGATTTCGCCGTTCTACAGTCAAGCCGTGAGAGCGGCGGGCCTGCTGTTCGTCTCCGGCCAGGTCGGTCAAGACCCGAGCACTGGCAAGTTGGCTGGACCTACGGTCCGTGAGCAGACCCGGCAGTGCTTGAAGAACGTCAAAGCAATTCTGGAAGCGGCGGAAAGTTCAATGGAGAACATCGTCACCGCAACGTTCATCCTGCGCAATCCGGATGATTTTGCCGAGATGAACGATGAGTGGAAAATATGGTTTCCTGAGAACCCTCCGGCGCGCCAAGGGGCCTCACTTCCAGTCGAGGTTGAAGGACTCCTCGTATCGATTGCAGTTATTGCAAAGGTATAACGATCCCTACTCGACATTGAAAACGAAGATCGCGCTGGCGGTATCAGGAAAGTACAGCAAACTCATCAAGTCCATTTCGATGAACTGCTAAATCAACTCACCGCCGTTGTCGCGGCACTACAAACCCGCGGTCCCGCGTAGGGGATAAGCGCTGGTGCCGCAGCAGTATTTCCACCGACCACTGCTTGACCAAGCTCAGTGGCGTTTAGTTTTCCAATGTCACCACCGGCCGCGGTGTACACGTATGTCGCCGGGGTTGTACCCGATGCAACAATGGCGCCGGTCACGATGTACAGACTTCCATGCATGCCAAAAGTGCCAGCGGCGCCACTGGTGGGATTGGTGCCCATCTGGAAGGCGTAGTGCGGCATGTTGTTGGGCCAGGACTGGATGAACGGCACGCCAGATGCGGAACCGGTGATCATGTTAGAGGCGCTCCCACCGGTCGGAGCCAGAGCCGCGTTCTCGGTTAAAAAGGCATTCATTGCGGTTGACACCGTGGCTCCGTCCGCCGCGCATGAGGCCTGAGCACTCTTACCGGTAATGCCACCGAGTGCAAAGATCACGACCGCAGCCAAGATACCGAGAACAACGATGACGATGAGAAGTTCGATCAAGGTGAAACCGACGATGTCTCCTGCATCACGCTGGCGCTTACGTCGGTGAACGGTGTTGATCATCCCGCATTCTCGTTCAGTAATGGAGCGACAATTTTTGGAGTTGCCCATCGCGTTGCGACTTTGGCCTTGCGGAGGCACTGCAATGAATTATTCGGCCTCATCACCTGATCCTTCGGGCTTGGCCCACTAAGGAGCGGACGAACAACCGTTCAATATCCAAAGAATTTAGTATTTCGGATGCATTCGAATTGGGATACCAGGGCCTGCAGCGGGCGTCTTCGATTCACCAAGGATCTGCTTAGGCGGCAAGCGCGCAAATGCGACCTCTGCAGCGGTTCTTATGCCCAATTCCATTCAAGACCGGTGGCTGGCTGATCCGGCCAAGGGACAAAATAATCCGAAGATCGACCGTCGCAGATCCGAACGAAGCGCAGTAATTCGCGGATGATTCCAGCGTTACCCATTGCCCATCCCGTTTTTGGCTCGAGTTCGCTTGGAGTTACGCGGTGCTCGAAATTCGACCAGCGGGCGCCCTCGTCGTCGACGGTCGCCCTCGCGCAGAGATCGTCGACGAGGACGCGAGCGAAGTCAAAATCGTGATCGCGTTCGTAGTGATCGCATGCGAAGGCGAGCACTCCGGCTGTTCCACAACAGCGACCACTGTTATCCCAAAAGCCCGGACGCGTTCGTTCGGGCAAACCAGAAGTAATCACTGTTTGCCAACAGCGGTCGGTAAGTTCCATCCACTTGAAGTCGCCGGTGAGCGCGGCAAGGAGTCGAAAGACTTGGGCGTCGCCGGCCGGTCCGTGACACCATCCGTAGCTATAGCGCTCGATCAACTCCGGTCGATGTTGGGGGTCTGAATGTGGAACGAGGAAGCCCCCATTGAGTGACTCATTGCGGCTTACAACGTCAGCGGCGCCCGCGAGGGCTAGATCGATGAGATCGAATCGTGACGCCGCAGCTCCCACCGCGGCGAGGGCCCCGACAATCCCGAGTGTGCCGTGGGATACGTGGTGGAAGCGGGCGAGCGTCCCTGTTCGAACTTCCCAGTTGACGCCGGCGGACGTTGCTTCCGCACGTTTTACGTACGGCGCCACAGCAGTGAGGGCGACGTCGACGTCGCCCACACGCAAGGCTCCAAGGGCGACGCCCGCGTTGCCGCCAAGCAGTTCGAATTGGTCGCTCCATCGCTCGCCGTCGAATCGATCGAGGACGAGTTCCAGGGCCCTTACGGCACCCTTTCGTGCCAGCGAATCACCAAGGATCTCGTGAACCGATTGAAGAGCCACGGCCATCCCAGTGAGCCCGAAATACAACGAACAGTGTTCCCACATTTCGACGCTGGCAACAAGTTCGCGACTGGCCGCAAGGGCGATGTCCCCGAAGCGGTCGTCGTCGTAGTGTCGATACGCTTCGAGCAGCGTCATCACGACGCCAGCCCCTCCGCTGTACAGATTGGGATTCAACTCCTCGGTGCCCCGCGTATCAGACCACGCGACGCCGTCTTCGGTAGCTCGCGCAGAAGTAACAAGCCAGTCCAAGGACTTCTCGGCGATTTCGCTTGGATTCGCTGGTGCCGTACTCACGCATAAAGCCTGTCACACGTTGTGCAAACGACACGTCGGCTCGACTGACGCTTTTGCCGTTGCGAAGACGCAAACCCGATGTTCGACCTCACTCCTTCTCCAAGAGGTATCCACATAAGTACGGTGTTTGGATGTACACATGCCCCGGGGCCGAAGTGCGAACCTTTGCCCGCCCAGATGGGGATTCCCCGCACCCGTTGACGAATGACTGAGACGCAGCCGATGAAGAAGGCGCACTCGCTGCGAGTGCCGCCCAAACTGCAGCCCGGTGACCAGGTAGCCGTGGTCTCTCCGTCTTGGGCGGGCGCGGGCGTCTTCCCCGAGGTTCACGAAATCGGGGTGCGCGTGTTGCGCGACGAGTTTGGTCTCGTACCAGTGGAGTTTCCAACGACTCGTCAAGTAGGTGCAACACCGGAGGAACGCGCCCGTGATCTGAACGCCGCCTTCGCGGACCCCGACATCAAGGCTCTGCTCGCGGTCATCGGTGGCTCCGACCAGATCACCGTGCTCCCGCACCTTGACGCCGAAATGATTGTTTCGAACCCGAAGGCCTTCTTTGGCTACTCCGACAACACCAATCTCTTGAACTACCTCTGGAACCTCGGCATCGGGGGCTACCACGGGGGCTCGACGCTGGTCCACCTCGCTCGACCTGGCGGTGTGCACCCCGTGTCGCTCGAATCCCTGCGACACGCGCTCTTCGACCACGACCTCGTCGAGGTGAAGCCAGTGGCGCAGTTCACTGACTTGCAGTGCCGCTGGGAAGACCTCTCGACCCTTGCGGACCCGCTCCCCACGACACCAGAATCCGGTTGGCACTGGCATAACGCCACGCGAGTGGTCACGGGGCCGACGTGGGGTGGCAATCTCGAAATCCTGCATTGGAATCTTGCGGCGAATCGGTGGATCCTTCCGAATGAGGAGTACCTCGGCAGCGTGTTGATGTTGGAGACATCAGAAGAGATGCCGTCAGCCGACGATGTCTTCACAATGTTGCGCAATGTCGGGGAGCGTGGGTTGCTCGGTCAGTTCCCGGCGGTGGTGTTCGCGAAAGCGAAGGCGTGGCACTCCCACGCTCCACTCAGTGAGGCAGAACGATCCGTATTTCGCGCGGACCAGGAGTCGGCGGTGCTGCGGGCGCTCGCCATTTATAACCCCGATGCGACGTTCGTCTACGGACCAGACTTCGGTCACACCGACCCTCAATACGTCCTTCCTTACGGTGGACTGATGACCATTGACGGACGGACTCGGCGCATCTTCGTGCAGTACTAAACGACACCTTCGAGGGTCATCGCGACCCGTCAGAACACAAAGGTTTCAAACGCCGAAGTGGGAGTTTCCGCTCCAGACATCAGCAAGATACTTCGACGGGTATTCCGTAGGCGGTCTTTGGAAATTGCACGCAGTTGTTCACCGTGAACTTCGTATTGAGACCCATCGCTACCAGCGTCGCGAATTCCACTTCTCCAACCTGGCGCGCAAGGAAGGTTGGCTTGTGCGTCAGGGTCAAGTGGAAAGTCTTTGCGGCTCGCGCGACGTCGGCACCGGACACGGCGTGCCCGGCCGCCGCGGCTGCCGCGATGGCGCGGTCGCTGACGCTCATCACGCCGGAGCTCGCACCCCATAGTCCCTGAGCTTGGTGGGGGCACGCGACTATCTTCGGCGTTCCACCAATCGTGTCAGGGAAGTTGAGACAGATGTCCCTGTAGGTCATCGGATTGAGGAACAGGACGAGCCGTGGGTACGCGACCACGTCGCCCACGTTGATGGTCAGAGTGAGGCGCGCGGTGCAGGGCGACCGATGACGACGCGGAGGCGCCAGCCGGGCTGCCCAGGCCAACCAGGATCACGAAGGCCACCGCGGGAGTCAACGTGCGTGAGGCGCGCCGGGGCCAGGATCGTCGTAATTTCTGTCGCATCATCGTGGTCTCCGCATCGTGTCGTTCCATTCATCTTCCTTCAAAGTGACGAACGATGATGGGCAGCCACAAGACCCCGGCGCCCAGACTCATTGGCCACCGACCGCGCAGAACTCATACAGCGGGCACGACGTCTCCGACGAATCCGAATGCCTCTACCGAACCAGGAGGCCGAAGCCTTCAGGCCGTTCATTCGGATGAGAGAAAGTCGATCGCTACTGAATGTAACCATGCTTTCGGAGGAACTTCTGTAGCGCGATGACGTACTTCGGGCCACTTGAGGTGACTGGGCTCATCACGCTATTGAGGTGACCCGCCTTGGCCTCGATGGCAAGGAAACGGGCCACGACAGCGGAGTGGCCCAGCAAGTCCTCGTCGGCGGCCCAGGCGGCGACGAGGCCGACGGAGTCTAGATAGTGGGTACTCGATTGCGACTTGAATGCGTTCATCCACTGATTTGCGTCCTTGGCGATGAGATTGGGAAACGACCGAGTGACGTTGTGGAACGAATCGTGGGAGAAGCTGAGTATCTCAATCGGCAAGCCTGACGCCGCAAAGTCGGTGAACGCGTACGCGAAGGTGTCATCGGCACTCAGTAAATCAAAGCTTCCGTCCGCACCCAGCTTCACGAGTCGCACCCCGGGATCGCCGAAGTTGTGCTCGATCTTCCCAATGACCGGCGAATTCGGTTTGAAGGAGTACACCTGTTCAACTGCGCAACAATGGGCGCCGCCGCTGTAGAGGTCGAGAACCACACTTGGAAGCCCGCTCTTCGATAGGTGGACGACGTGGACCACCTTCCTCGAACCGGCGATCACGTTGGCCGAGCACTCTTTGCCGCACCACGCAGAACGTACCCATTGGTCGTAGACCACTTTGCCGTTCTGGGAGATCTTCAAGTGCGGATTCTGTGAGAAGGGAGATGTCCCGTGATACGTGAAGGTGGCCGTCACGTCCTCCTTCGTCACCGTTTGGGTTGCCGCGCCGGCGGTTGAGATCGAGGCGGACAACGAGACGACTACGACGGCGCTGGCCGCGAGTCGTCGTAAAGCGATTTGTCCTGGCACGTGTTCCCTCTTCCTGATTTTGGCGCGTCACACATTCACTGTCGTGGCGTCGGCAAAGATTACTGATGGCTGACCACGTCCCTTGGCGAGGAAACCACCAATGTGGGGTTGCCGACCTGGCGCGACTGCCCTCGCCAAGTTGAGCCTTCAAGTCGCCAGGAATGTCGATTCGCCTCTAGCTCCGCCCTTCAACCGCATTCCGCGCAATGTCTCGTGTCATCGAGCGCTGTGACGAGGTGATGCGAACGGGCACCGAAGACTGCTGGATCCCTTTGTTCCAGGCCTGGGCGCTTCGACACCATCATTCAATTAGTCTTCGTAGCGGAGAGCCGGGAAGACTGGTCGGCATGATGTCATCACTAGGAGGACACCGCCTTGGCTCTCGCATTCATTGCCTTCGTCGCAGGCGCTCTCGTGAGCCTCGCGACGAGTTGGTTGCTCGTCACGCGCATTGAGCGAATCGGAGAGCGGCTCGCGCTCTCCGAAGCACTGCTCGGATTGTTGGCGGCCTTGGCCGCTGACGCTCCTGAGGCCACGTCGTCAATATCGGCCCTCTCTCAACATCAACGCGCGATCGGATCAGGTGTCATCATCGGATCAAACGTCTTCAATCTGGCCGCACTTTTGGGAATCGGTGCGATCGTCGCGGGAACTATCGCCCTCCACAGAAAAGTCGTCGTTCTCGGTGGTGTCGTCGCCCTCTGGATTGCGGTCTGCTGCGCCGCGACGGCGACCGGCATTCTGCCCATCATCGCGGGACTCATTCTGGCTTCGGCCATGTTAAGTGCGTATGTAATCGTTCTCGGCATTCGTCGAGACGTCCTCGCGCGGATACCCCTTCCACGAATCTTCTTTTCGTGGTTGTCCTCAGCCGTGGACGAAGAAGAACTTGAACTTAAAGAAGCGGGTCACCCCGCGCGTGGTCGACCGATCGACTCAGCCGTGGCGGGGATGGCGTTGATAATCGTCGTGCTTTCGAGTGTGGCGATGGAACGAAGCGCTTCCAGTCTCGGTCACCACTTCCATATTGCGGACGCGGTGATTGGCGGCCTGGTGTTGGCCGCGGTGACGAGCCTTCCCAACGCCGTCGCGGCCGTGCATCTTGCGCGCAGAGGTCGTGGTGTCGCCTCGCTGAGCACGGCTCTCTCGAGCAACAATGTGAATGTCGTGGTTGGGCTCTTTCTACCGAGCGCATTCCTTGGCGTGGCCGCGCCTTCACTCGTTGGCAATCTCACGGCGTTCTGGTACGTGGCGATGACGGCGCTCGTACTTGGGCTCGCGTACGTGAAGGGGCGAATCGATAGACGCTCGGGCTGGCTAATCGTCATCAGCTATTTGGTGTTCGTGGTGTGCATTGTCGTTGCCGTATGACATCACGGGTCGACTCCCTCGGATGAATCCGTAGTCGCTCATTCCGCGCCCACGACTTTGAATTTGTGACTGACGAAAATGTGGTGTGGCCAATTGACGCCGATTACGTGGACGTTAAATTTGCCGTCACTGAACTTCACGACACGATCGACGATTCCGCCCGGGTACGTCGCGAGCGCCGCTTTCGTTGCAGCATTCGCCGCGGCTCCGCCGACAATCGTTCCCGAACCTTGTGTCCAGTCCGCAGGTATTTGACCGGTCTGTTTCAGATTGGTTGGTGCGCCACGAGTGAACGGGATCACCTGCGAGGACGTCACAAACATGCGGGAGGTTGGTGTTTCGACGATGACCTGGGCGGCACTAATGGTCGTACTGGCGGTTGTCCCAAGCACGAGGACGCTTTGGCCCTTTGTCAGTGTGTTGGGGGATATAGATTGCGCACCTTTCTGATACTTCGTGGAAGGATTTTCGTTGATGGTCGCGCGCCGACCGGCCGACGTCGTGATTGTGAAGCTCGACTTTGCAACGACGCCGATCGTGCCAGCCGCCCCTCCCATTGCCGGTCCTGACCGGGCGTTCGAACCTTGGGAGCCGAACGAAGAGGTGCCGCCTCCGGAGAACGTCGTTTTTGGGGACGCGGAACCGGACGTCGCCAGACCGACGGAAAGTCCGATCGCCGCAACTGTGACCGTCGCCGCCGTGATCGATCTAGTCTTTCTGTTCGAAAACCAACGCCGCAATCTTGACCGGCGTTGCCGTGCGGGTTCATTGCGGGAGTCGACTGGTCCGGTGACGGTATCGAACGTGAAAGCGGCGCAGGGCTGTCCGCATTAGGACGTTCGGCAACCGGTGATTCCGACGTGGCTCCAGGTATGTGGTCCGCGCGGCCCGTCTCGTTGGGTGGCGTTGGATCGAATTCGTTCATCGTTGTGCTCCTTACTTATGCCGTTGTAGCGATAGTGCCTGCCGAACATATGGAGTTCCCATAGTCCGCATTAGAAACGGCTATGACTTTGCGCGAATTCTCTGCTCTGACCGGTCAACGTTCGAAGTCTTCGGTCATCTGAAGTGAATGAATCGCGGCGCCGATGGGAGCGGCGACGTCATCATGTTCTCGGCTACGCCCGTCAAAATTCTCGCTCACGAAAAGGGCGAACCATTCGGCGCGACCGCGCGCAGGTTCACTTGACTCGAAGGTGAAATCGGTCGTGCGGAGTGGCCGTCGAACTGATACGTTGAGCGAATCCAACCACGTGTTGGCTTGAGAGAGGCTGCGAAAATGGCTTTAGGGGTTTACTTCGTGCACATGGGATTCACGCCTGACAAGTACGACGAAACAATCAAGAAGTTGGACGCCGCTGGCCAAGGTTCACCGAAAGGACGATCAAGCCACTTCGCATTGGAATCTGATGGCATGATTCAGGTTTTCGACGTGTGGGATTCCCAAGAGGATTTCGATGCATTTGGGAAAACTCTCGTTCCGATCCTTACTGAACTTGGCGTCGAATTGTCCGCGCCGTCGGTGGCCAACATTTACAACTCGATCTCGGGCTAGACCGTCGGGCTGAGGCCACCCGTGCAAACGTCCTGCTCGAAACTTGGAGAACGTATGAACGGCTCTTCGACCCTTGTGAAAAGATGACGTCATGACGGAAGAAAACGACGAACGAGAGTCGCTGTTTCAATTCCTCGAATTCCAGCGGGCATCAGTAAGGTCCATCGTCGAAGGTCTCAGCGAAGAGGCGTGGAATACCTCAGTGGTTCCCTCGGGTTGGACACCCGCCGGCTTCGTCGAACATTTGGCCGGCGCTGAGTATCACTGGTTTCAAGAGGTCATCGAAGGTACCAAGGTCGACTTCTCGTCGGAAGAAGGTTTCGTACCCTACGACCGGTATGCGGCGTTCGTGTCCGATCTGCCGTCCTCAGAAATCCTTCGCAACTACGTCGAAGAGTGCGCGCGATCCAACGCAGTGTTCGCCCAGACGACGATGTCGACCAAGCCCCTAGGTTGGCACGGTGACGAAGAGGTGCCCAGCGTTCGATGGGTGGTCCTGCACATGATTGAAGAGACCGCGACACATTCGGGACATCTGGAAATCGCTCGGGAGTTACTCGACGGGCAAATCCGGCTCGGAAACCGCTGAACCCAACCGGGGCGACTGTCCGGTGAGTTCGATGTCCGCAAATATTTGCGAAGCCGTAGATTCTTCTGAGCATCAAGTTGACATCTCAGCGTTAGTTTTAGATGACAATGCGCATCCATTTCTCGCCCTCGGCGATTCGAACGTTCGTCCTCGGCGCAGCGGTTCTGGCATCCGGATTCTTTGGCGTCGCTCAGGTTCAAGCGACGACGACGACGACGCGTGGCGCTACCTCGTGGACGGTGTATCACGGCAATACGGCGAGCACCGGAGTCTCGTCGGCGCTCAAATCCGTGACCACCAACAAAAGGGCGTGGACGTCTCCGATGTTGAGTGGCGCGATCTACGGTGAGCCTCTCGTATATTCCGGTGATGTCTTCGTGGCGACCGAGAACGACACCGTCTACGCACTCACTTCGTCTCGGGGATCGGTCGTCTGGTCCCGACATCTCGCCTCCGCAGTCCCCTCGTCGGACCTGCCGTGCGGGAACATCTCGCCGGACGTCGGAATCACCGGCACGCCCGTCATCGACGCGTCGCGCCATGAGATCTTCGTCGTAGCCGATGAGTTCAAGGATGGAAGCCCCGAGCACTTCCTCGTGGGACTAAGTACGAAGACCGGCGCCGTTGAGCTGAGTGAGCGTGTCGATCCGACCGGTTCGTCCCCGCAGGCGTTGCTGCAGAGAACCGGGCTGAACCTCGACGACGGGCGTGTCGTCTTTGGATTTGGCGGCAACTACGGTGACTGCGCGTCGTACCGCGGTCGCGTCGTTTCGGTGAAGGTGGGTGGCTCGACGCCCTCGATCTTCACCGTCGACAACCAATCCGGCAACAGCCAGGGCTCGATCTGGATGGGGGGAGCCGCGCCGGTCGTCGACGCGAAGGGCAACGTATGGGTCAGCGTCGGCAACGGGTCCGTGCACAGTTCCGGTCAAGCGTATGACGAAAGTGATTCGGTGCTCGAACTCACCGCGACCGCGGGACTCAAGCAGTACTTCGCGCCATCATCGTGGGCGTCAGATAACGCGAGCGACTTCGACATGACGACGGCGCCCGTGCTGCTCGCCGATGGACAGGTCGTCCTCGCGGGTAAATCTCCTCTCGTCTATCTCTTGAACGGTGCGCATCTCGGCGGCATCGGCAGCCAGGAGGCGAGCCTCTCCTCGGTGTGCTCGAACGATATTGATGGCGGAAGCGCCATTGTCGGGATGACCGTCTACTTGCCGTGCCTTGATGGCCCCGTTGCCGTCCACGTGACGAAGTCACCGGCGTCGATGAGTGTTCTGTGGAACGCGAGTGTCGGCGGCGGCCCGCCCATCGTGGCGGCCGGTCTGGTCTGGACGGTGGGCAAGAACGGCGTCCTGTACGGACTGGACCCAGCGACCGGACAGGTCCGACAGCAGGCGTCCATTGGGGCCGTCGACAACGATTTCACGACGCCGAGCGTTGGTGATGGCCTGATGTTGGTCGCTTCGTCATCGCGCGTGATGGCATTTCGTGGGGTGCCGAATTCTTGATGGACAACAGCGTCGATCGGTGAACCTTCGCAGTTGACGGCGCCGTCAAAAATGACACGAGATTCGATGCCAAATGTTTGCGACTGAAGTTTTCGTATCTCTTATTTCTTGCCAATCCGTCGCCCATCAACTCGGCATGCAGTGGTTCCTCAATGACATCAGGACTTATGGCATCGCGACTATCGATCGCGCGCCTCTTAGTAGTGAACAAGTCGCGTTCGAAGTTGTTGCCGGCGAAAGTGTCACGTCAAGTGACTACGACGCGCAGTCCTGCCACCACTCCGCAGAGCGTCTTTGTCGGGAAATCTCCAGACCGTATCCAGCGCCGAGTCGAGCAATGTCGCTGAAAAGGGCAATGCCCTCGAATTTGTTCCGCGAGGCTGACATTGGAGTGGAACAGTTTCTTGCGGCACTCGCTCGGGCCTCGAGCGACGCGGTCATCGGCAAGACAGTCGATGGCCGAGTCATCTTTTGGAATGAGGCTGCTGAGCGACTGTACGGCTACAGCGCGGATGAGATGTTGGGAGTGGACTTCGCAGTCGTCTTTCCCACGGATCGGCCAAAGGAGTTGTCGGAGCTCTTGACCCGAGTTCGCGCCGGTGAAACGGTTCGAGACTTTCGGACTGAGCGAATCCGCAAGGACGGTCTCACCGTCTCAATTTCAATCACTATGTCGCCGGTTCTCAACGAAGCGGGATCAGTACTAGGGATCTCTACCATCGCCCGTGACCTGACGCTTTTCAACCTCCAGATCGCCGATCTGCGCGACGCTCACCGCAAGGCCAATGAGACCTTGAGCCTTTCTCCTTCCGACCGGCGCTCGTGGGCCTGGTTGTCGCCGTCCCCAGGGAGTGAACTTGAATCGATCGCGGGTGTGACTTCACTTTCGCTCACCCCCCAAGACCGGCTACTCACGCTATCGACCCGCAGCAACGGGGTTCCTCGCACTACCTTGGACTCACCGGCAGTCGTTGACTGGCGATGAATTCGATCAATGGAGGTTGACCATGAGTGCCGCAATTGGTGAAATTGGCCCCCCGGTTCTGTTCGTTGAGGATCTTGGACGAGCCAAGGCTTTCTACACAGAGACGCTGGGATTCGCACTGGCTTTCGAAGATGAGACCTCGGCCGGCCTGATGATGGGGGAGGAAATGTTCCTTCTGGTCAGCGTTGAGTCGGCGACCGACATGTTGCCGGGAGAAGAGTTGGGAACCCCTCATGGTCAACGCTCGGTCGGTCAATTTAATATCTTCGTCGAGAACGTTGACGAAGCATTCGAAGGACTCAAGGCGAAGGGTGTTGGTTTCATCGTCGAACCGATGGACCGATACTGGGGACGCCGCACCGCGCACTTCAAGGATCCCGACGGTGTCATTTGGGAAATATCTCAGTCAATCGAGTAATTGACTGATGAAGGTCCTTTTTACGCCGTGTCGGCGAGTTCCTCGGGTGCGATCGCACCGATTGGAAAGATGATTGAGGACTGCTCCTGATCGAGTCGCATCGCGACGTCGAGCGTGAAGGCAATCTTGTCGTCGTCAATCTCAGCCAGTGGCGGCGGCGCGATTGAATGAATCGTGGCGCCTTCGGGCGCGGGTACCTCAATTCCCAAGAGGAAGTGAACACTCGAATCCATACAACAAAAATACCTCGTGACTCGGTCGTTTTCGGTGACGGTGGCGAACAAAGTTTGCCCGACGTGTTTTCTTCGAGTGGGCGCCGAGATTGAGAGACCGGCGCACGCCTTTGCTCGATCCCTTCGTAGGTCCGCAGAATTGAAACCGGTCCTTGGTACATTGGCGGCGTCGTCATTTCATTGGCGCATTCGCTCCGAGCAATCGGTTTCATTGACTAGTGAACGTAGGTTCCGCCCCCATGGCAGTTCAAACCACCGACGAGAACATGCCACTCGAGTCGGCCTTCAATCCTTTCGATACGGTGTTCATGACCGATCCCGACGCGGTGTTGGCTCGCGCGCGCGACGAAGGATCGATCTTTTTTAGCCCGATCCTCGGCGCGTGGATCGTCACCCGCTACGACGACGTGGTGTCGGTCTTACGAGATCCGGAGCTGTTTTGCTCCAAGGAGATCCTTTCCATCACCGAACTTCTCTCGCCCGAAGTCATCGAACTATTCGGCGACGAGATCCCGATGGAGGGCACCCTGATCGGTGTCGACCCGCCAGATCACACGAGGTTGCGCAGTGTGATGGAATCCTCGTTCACCGCCAGCAGCGTGGCGTCGCACGAGGCCATGATCCGCCACGCGTGCGAAGAACTGGTCGACGGCATCGAACGCGGCACGAGCGCGGACCTGCTCAGTCAGTTCTCGTATCCGTTACCCCTACGAGTCGTCGCCCTACTTCTCGGTATGCCCAAGAAGGCCATGCCGTCACTGCGCCGGGGGGTCAAGGACTGGCCGGACCTGGCGATCGCGCTCCTGATGGGCGCACCCCTCGACGAGCAACTCACCATGGCCCACAACATCCTCGAGATGCACCGAATGGTCTCTCGGTTGATTGAAGAGCGCTACGTCCGACCACAGAACGATCTCCTGACGATCATCGCCAAGGGGCGCGACGAGTTCAGTTTGAGCGAGCGAGAGATGCTCTCGCTCGTGCCCGGACTCTTCCTCGCCGGGCACGAGACCCTGGCGCACGAGCTCACCAACGTGCTCTGGCGACTCTTGTCGGTGCCGGAGCGTTGGCGCTCACTCGTCGAGGACCCGAGCCTCGGACCCCAGTTCTTCGACGAAGCCCTTCGCTGTGATCCCTCGGTCTACGGGATGTGGCGAATCGCGACGCGCGACACGGTGTTGCTCGGTCAGTCGGTGCCGGCGGGCCAGAAGCTCTTTTTGGTCTATCTCGCCGCCAATCGCGACGAGCGCCATTACGCCGACGCCACGTCATTCTCGATCGAGCGCGGGCGAGTGGCTCCGAACCTGGCATTCGGTCGGGGCATCCACCACTGCATCGGTGCGCCGTTGGCGCGATTGGAAGCGCGCGTCGCGCTCGAAGTCCTCTCCTCACGGCTGCCCGGACTGCGACTCGCCGAAGGATTCACTCCGACCTATCAGCCGCACCCTTTTTTGCGCGGCATGGCCGAGTTGCCCGTCACCTGGTGAACCAACTCTCGCCGTAACAACATCGATTTCACCGCGTCGTTCCAGCCGAGCGCCACGATAACTTGTGTCGAAGGGCTCGTAGGTTCGATCGAAAAGGCGCGGGCGCGCGCCGTCAACAAGGCCATTGTTCCTCCACAACTTTCGAACAATCAAGGCGTGAACAGGTGCTTTGCGCTATACAGATTGTCCAACGTTCGAGTCATCCGGTTAATATATTTTGATGACAAAACAGAATCGCTCCGCGCCGGTCATGCAGGCGGTCCTGGACGCGGTCGGTGAACGCCTGATGAGGGCCGATGAATCGCTCATTCGGATTCCGGAAATCTGCGAAGCGACGGGCGTCAACTACGGCTCGGTGTACCACCACTTCGGTTCTCGTGAGGGCGTCATCGATGCGGCCTATCACCAGATGTTCACAAAGTTGGCCGAAGAGGACCTCGCCACGTTGCAGTTGGTGAGCGTCTCGGCCAAGACGTTCGACGAGTATGTCGTGGCAATGCAGGGCCTCATCGGGACTTTCGCTTCCAGCGACATCCGGCGCGCCCGTCGCGCCTTGCGCGCCCGCATCGTTGCCGCCTCCATGATGCGCACCGAACTGCGCGAACTCATAGGTGCGACGCAGTCGCGCCTCACGAACGAGTTGCGGACGATCGTCGAATACGGTCAGCAGCGCGAGTGGCTCAATCGTGAACTTTCGGCCCACGCGGTCGCCGTCTTGATCCAGGTCTTGCTGGTCGGTCGCACCCTGGATGACGTGTCAACGACGCCGATCGACAATTCGGAGTGGGAAGCGGCCATGGTGATCCTGCTCAGCGTGATCATCGCTCTTTCGTAAACACGAACTGTGGTGTAGTGGACGTATGAAGTTATTTCGACTCGTCGTCGCCGTGCTCGTGCTCGCTGCATTGGTGGTGCTCAGCTTTCGTACGACGTCGAGTTCCGCGTCGGCGGTACCGCAAATACCGTGCACCACGACGGCGCTCGGTCAGGCCTTCGACGGTCAGTTCCACCTGTCGTCGATTCAGAACTACGGGTGCGAAGACGACTGGGCCTACGTCTGGGCGACCGTCGGTACTGGCGAGCAGGCGATTGGTGTGACCGAAGTGTTGGTCTACAACGCCACGACGCAACGTTGGGCCATCGTCTCGCGCTCAGCCGACTGTAAGGCGAGCATCCTGCCCAGTGTCGTCTATCGTCAGGGCTGCTTCTCGAACTGAGTTCGCGCGTGCGCCGTCGTCGCGGAAAGAACGAACTCGTCGTGGCGACGTTGCGCAATCGGGAGGTTCCCCGAGAAAGACCAGTGCACCGAGACGGTCGAGCAGTGGACGGCCGCACTCGCACGTTGCCCACGCACACATCACCTACGCTCGATGGCGTGCGACGACGGGGATTCGGTTCCCTCGCGTGGGCCTCCGCGCAGGAACTATTCGATCAAAGTACGGCCTTCGGCCGTCTCGCGCTCGTACACGTCATCATGATGGCCGGCGACACGCTGGTCACGGTCTCCTTGGCCGGCTCACTCTTCTTCTCGGTGTCGCCCACGGAAGCCAAAACTCGGGTGCTGCTCTATCTCTTGTTGACGATCGCCCCGTTCGCCGTGGTGTCACCGCTTCTTGGACCGCTCATCGACCGGTCGGCCAATGGGAGGCGAATCCTGGTCGCGATGTCGGCGCTCGCGCGCGTCGTGCTCTGTTGGATGATGAGCGAGCACCTCAACTCACTCTGGCTCTTCCCCTTGGCGTTCCTGGTCTTGATCTCCTCGAAGCTCTACGTCGTGACGCGAGGCGCCTTGGTGCCCGAGATGGCGCGCACCGATCAGCTGCGCGCGCATTCGGACCACGTCGGCGGGGCCGGGTGGCCGAACACCGCAGTCCAACAGGAGAAGGGCTACTCCGGATTCAATGCGCAACTCACTTTGCTGGGCACCCTCAGTGGACTCGTGGTTGGATCGATTGGCGCGGGAATCTTGAAGGGAATTGGGGCGCCGAGTGTTTTGATCACCGCGTCGGTGGTGTTCATGGCGGCGACGATCGCGAGTTTTCGGCTTCAGCGTCCCGCGAAGGTCGTGCGCGACGAAGTCGCGGGACTGACGCAGTCCGAGCGAGATCGCAACGCGCTCAATCCAATGGGCGACATCGAAGTTGTGTGGGGACTAAGTGCCGCATCCCTTATGCGTTTCGCCGTTGGTTTCGCGACGTTCCTGCTGGCCTTCGGTCTTCGGCGTGATAATGCCGGCCTTGGTTACTTCGCCGTCGCATTGGCGATGAGTGCGCTCGGCGCGCTGGTGGGACTGGCGTTGGTCACGCGAGTGCGCAACGCCGTTCCGGAATCGACATTGTTGACGCTGGCGCTGCTGGCGACCGGGCTGGGCTCGGGCCTGGCCGCGCTCCATCCGACATTGATCGCCCAAGTCGTGCTCGCCGCGTGGCTCGGCCTCTGCGCGGCTGTTGCCCAGCCCACGTTTGACGCGATCACGCAACGCAACGTCGTCCCCGGATCGCAGGGCCGGACCTTCGCGCGCTTCGCCGTTCGTCAGCAGTTGTTGTGGGTGATCGGCGCGCTGATACCCGTTGCGATCACGCTGCGATTTGGCGTGGGCGACGCTCTGCTCGCGGTGCTGACGGTCGCCGGCGGTGTCGTCTACGGCCTCGGGCGTCGCTTCGCGCACGGACGAAGTTGATATTGCGTGCCTTTATGCTGAGGGTCACATGGTGAATTCCCCCCGATCCGTGCCCGGGAACCTCGCATCCGTGCCGCACGTCGTCGTCATTGGAGGGGGATTCGCTGGCGTCGCGGTCGCCAAGGGATTGGCGGACCAAGACGTTCGCGTGACGATCATCGACCACCACAATTTCCATACGTTCCAGCCGCTGCTGTACCAAGTTGCGACGGCCGGGTTGGAGCCGGCGGACGTCGCCTTTCCGATTCGCACCATTTTTGGTCACGCCAAGAACGTGCGTTTCCGACACGGTCGGGTCCGAAGCGTTGATCAGTCGAGCAACCTGGTCACGCTCGGTGACGGTTCGCAGATCGACTACGACCACCTGGTGATCGCCACTGGGGCGGTCGCGGCATTCTTCGGCGTGCCCGGCGCGTCGCAGTTCGCGATGCCGCTCTACACATTGTCCGACGCGCGACGTCTGCGTAATCGGCTGCTCATGACCCTCGAAGAGACTGAAGTGCGCAGTGAGAAGGAGGGTGCGTCGCCACAGCTCACGTTCGTCGTGGTCGGGGGAGGGCCCACCGGTGTCGAGACGTCGGGCGCGTTGACCGAGTTGATTCAGATCGCGATCAAGCGCGACGGCCTTCGCCTGGACCCCGCTCGAATACGAGTCGTCCTGGTCGACATGGCGCCGCGACTCTTGACGGCATTTCCTCAGCGAGCCAGCGTGTACGCGAAGCGCCGTCTCGAGGCGAGCGGTGTCGACGTCCAATTCGGTCGGTCGGTCGTCGGCATCGACGAGCACTCGATTCACTTTGATGACGGGAATCGAATCGAGTGCGCGGCGGTCGTTTGGGCGGCCGGTGTCAGCGCCGGCGACGCGTTGCCCCAGGACCTCTCGTCAACCAGCGGTCCCGGAGGTAGGGTCCGCGTGAGTGCCGATCTTCGGCTCCTCGACAGCGCCAACGTATGGGCCGTCGGTGACGCCGCGGCCGTGCCGTTAAAGGATGGTGTGTTCTGCGCACAACTCGCCCCCGTGGCGATCCAGAGCGGACGACACTGCGCGACTCAGATCTTGCACGTCGTGAAGGGTGAGGCGACGACACCTTTTCTCTACCACGACAAGGGCATCATGGCGACGATCGGTCGAAACTCGGCGGTCGCGGAGTTGCCGAACGGTGTCGTCGTGAAGGGTCGCCTCGGATGGCTCGCGTGGCTCGCACTGCACCTGTGGTATTTGGTGGGATTTCGTAATCGCCTGCGCGTGTTGATCAATTGGACGTGGCGTTATTTCGACTGGCCCTCCGGTCCACGACTGATCGTCGCCGACGCCGAGACAGTCGACTAGCGGCGAGCGCCTAGAGGTCCGGCAACTGGAAATCGAGATTGGGGACGTCAATGCCCCCGTCAATCTCGAGGATCTTGCCGGTGATGTAGGCGCCGGCCGGCGAGGCCAGGTAGATAACGCCCGCGGCGATATCCTGGACGGCGCCGATGCGACCGAGCAGCGTCATCTCTTCCATCATCTGCTTGAGCTCGGGCGAGGTCATCACGATCTCGAGCGCCGAGGTGGCAATCGAGCCGGCGGCGATCGCGTTCACGCGGATCTTGGGCGCGAGGTCCTTCGAACTGAGTCGCGTGTAGTGCGCCATCGCCGCTTTCGCCGAGCCGTACGCGGCGTAGCCGCGACCGGCGACGCGACCCATGACCGAAGAGATGTTAACGATCGATCCACCGCCGCGCTCGAGCATGACGGGCACCGCGGCGAGGTTCAGCGCGTGGGCCGTCGCGACGTTGAAGTGGAAGGCCTCTTCCATGTACTCCGGTGTCGTCAACAAAAACGGCAACGGCACCGCGCCGCCGACGTTGTTGACGACGATGTCCACGCGACCGAACTCCCGGCGCGCGAGTCCGGCGAGTTCGGCGATGGCACTGAGATCGGCGAGGTCACACGCGACGCTCACGGCTCGACGATCGAGGGATTCCACGGCGTGGGCGACTTCGTCCAGGTCCGACGCGGTGCGCGAGGCGATGACGACGTGGGCGCCGCATTCGGCGAGGGCGACCGCGCTCGCGGCACCGATGCCCCGACCCGAGCCGGTGATGATCGCTACCTGGTCGTCGATGCGAAATAAGTCCGTAATCATCGTGGCCTCCTCAGTCAAAAGCGCGCGCGTCCGACTTGTCTAGCACGACGGCTCGTCGCGCCCGCGTGAGTACTACGCCAGTTTCGCGTCGAGACGATCGACTTCGTCGCTCAGCTTCTTGGGCAGGTCGTCACCGAACGTGGCGTAGTGCTCTCGAATTCGCGGCACCTCGTCACGCCACTCGTCGTCATGCACCGTCAAGAGTTCGGACATGTCCGCCTCGGTGACAGCCAATCCTTCGACGTTGAGCGCGCTGGTCGACGGCACGAAACCGATGGGCGTCTCGACGGCGTCGCCGCGACCGGCCGTTCGTTCGAAGACCCACTCGAGCACGCGGCTGTTCTCGCCGTACCCGGGCCAGAGCCAACGACCGTCCTCGCCCTTGCGGAACCAGTTCACGTAGAAGATCTTGGGCAACTTGGATTCGTCAAAGCGATCAGAGAAGGTCAACCAGTGCGCGAAATAGTCGGCCATGTTGTACCCGCAAAAGGGGAGCATCGCGAAGGGGTCGCGGCGTAGTTTGCCGACCGCCCCGGTCGCCGCGGCGGTCGTCTCTGAGGAGAGAATCGATCCCAAGAAGACGCCGTGGTCCCAACTGCGTGATTGGAAGACGAGCGGGATGACGCTCGCGCGTCGCCCGCCGAAGAGGATCGCGTCAATCGGTACGCCGGCCGGGTCCTCCCACTCCGCGGCGATGGCCGGGTCCTGGGACGCCGGAGCGGTGAAGCGCGAGTTCGGGTGCGCCGCCGGGGTGCCGAGGTCCTTCGACCACAACTCGCCCTTCCAGTCGATAAGGCCCTCGGGCGCTTCGCCCATGCCCTCCCACCAGATGTCACCGTCGGCCGTGATCGCGGTATTGGTAAATATCGTGTTGGCCCCGATCGAGAGCATCGCGTTGGGGTTGGTCTGCATGTTGGTTCCCGGCGCGACGCCGAAGAATCCGGCCTCGGGATTGATCGCGCGGAGGCGTCCCTCGGCGTCGGGCTTCATCCAGCAGATGTCGTCACCGACGGTCTCCACCTTCCAGCCGGGCAGTGTCGGCACGAGCATCGCGAGGTTCGTCTTGCCGCAGGCACTCGGAAAGGCGCCGGTCACGTAGCGCGATTCGCCGGCCGGACTCGTGAGTTTCAAGACCAGCATGTGCTCGGCCAACCAGCCGTCGTCGCGCGCCAGGACTGACGCGATGCGCAGCGCGAAGCACTTCTTGCCCAAGAGGGCGTTGCCGCCGTAGCCCGAACCGTAGGAGATGATCTCGCGGGTCTCGGGGAAGTGCACGATGTACTTGTCGGTCGAATTGCAGGGCCACTTGACGTCGACGTGACCCTCGTCGAGGGGCAGCCCCACCGAGTGCAGGCACGGCACGAACTCCCCGTCCTCACCGAGCACGTCGAGCGCGCCGGTGCCCATGCGCGTCATGATCTTCATGTTGACCGCGACGTAGGCCGAGTCGGTCACCTCGACGCCGATGTGGCTGATGTTCGAACCCAGCGGCCCCATGGAGAACGGCACGACGTACATCGTGCGGCCCTTCATCGAACCTTCGAAGAGACCCTTGAGGGTGTCGCGCATCTCGCCCGGTTCGCACCAGTTGTTGGTCGGTCCGGCGTCGTGCTCGTCCTTGGAGCAGATGAAGGTGCGGTCCTCGACGCGTGCGACGTCACTGGGGTCCGACGTCGCGTAGTAACTATTCGGTCGCTTTGACGCAGAAAGTCGGGTGAAGGTGCCGGCGTCGACGAGGAGTTGACACAGTTCGTCGTACTCCTTTTCCGATCCGTCGCACCAGTGGATACGATCGGGGGTTGTGAGCCGCGATATTTCTTCTACCCACGCGATGAGTTTCTTGTGTTGGGTCGGGTACGACACGTTGAGCTCCTCCACTCATATGACGCCACGTCATCGTGACGCACACCTGGCGAACCAGGGACATGCCCACGCCGACTGACCCAACAGTCCCCAAAGGGGTTTACTCCCGGCGTGAAGATGACGTCATTGAGCGTATCGCCCAAATTGTCGGGCTACGCCATATTCCTGAGGGCGAACGCCACATTGGCGACGACGCCGCGGTCCTCGCGCCCTTCGTGGGACGGGCCGTGATCAGCACTGATGTCGCCGTGCTGGGCGTCCATCTCGATTTCGAATACTTCCCATTAGAGGACCTCGGCTTCAAAGCGGTGGCGGCCGCGGTCTCGGATCTGGCCGCGATGGGCGCGCGCGTGCGCGGTGCCGTGGTGGCGGTGACGGCGCCCGAAGGCACGGACCTCGAGGAATTGCATCGGGGCATGGCCGACGCCTCGATCGTGACGAGTTGCCCGATCGTCGGTGGCGACCTCGCGCAGGGCCGCGACGTGACCGTCGCGGTCACCGTCTTTGGCGAGTGTCCCGGTGGTGACGCGATCTACCGAAGTGGCGCGAAGCCCGGCGATACGTTGTTGGTCACCGGCGCACTCGGTCGCTCCGCCGCGGGCCTTCGACGCCGCCGCGCGGGCGCGTCGCTCTCCGATGAACTGGTCGTCGCGCATCGTCGTCCGTGGCCCCGCATCGCCGAAGGCACGGCCGCGCGCGGCGCCGGGGTGCACGCGATGATGGACCTCAGTGACGGACTGGGCCTGGACCTGCACCGATTGGCCGACGCCTCGGACGTCGGATTTGCATTGACCGAGGTCCCCGTCGCCGACGGCGCGACCATCGAAGAGGCGATTAGCGGGGGAGAAGACTACGAGTTGTTGATCGCGACCGACGACGTGGCGCGACTCCGGTTGGTCTTCGTGGACCGAGGACTTCGTGCCCCGCTGGCGATCGGCACGGTCGTGCGCGAACGCGCGACGAGGACGTTACAAGGAGAAGCGTTCGAACGTCGGGGCTGGCAGCACCAGCTCTGAATTACGCCTCGACGCTGCGTCGAGCGGGCTTCGTGACCTTGCCCGATCGGATACAACCGGTGCAGACGTTCATGCGCTTGGGCGTGCCGGCGACCATGGCGCGCACGCGCTGGATGTTCGGGTTCCAACGACGCTTGGTGCGACGGTGGGAGTGCGAGACGTTCATACCGAACGACGGCTTCTTGCCGCAGATTTCGCAGACGGATGCCATGATGAACAATCTCCTTGATGGGGCGCCTGATTGCGCCACCGGACTAAACCGAAGGTCCATTGTAGCATTTCAGCCAATGACCTCTCCGTTGACGCTTTCGGCACGTGAACTGCGTTCGACGATTGCGACCTACTCTGATTTGCTGCGTTCCCATAAGGATGTCATCAATCGCCTGAACGTCTATCCGGTCCCCGACGGTGACACCGGGACCAATATGACGCTCACCATTGAATCGGTGGCCGCCGAACTGGACCCGTTGGCCGATGACGCCGAAATGGCCGAGGTCTGCAAGGCCATCGCCCACGGCTCACTCATGGGCGCGCGGGGTAATTCTGGCGTCATCCTCTCCCAGATGCTTCGCGGGCTCGTCGCGAAATTTCCCACTAAGGGTGACGTGTCGGCCGATCTGTTGGCCGAATCGCTCGAGAACGCCGACGTCTTAGCCCGCCAGGCCGTCGTGCGCATCGTCGAAGGGACGATGCTCTCCATCGCTCGCGCCGCCGCCGAAGGGGCTCGCGCGCACTGCGAGACGTTGATCGAACTCGTGCGCTCGGCGCGTGACCGGGCCAAAGAAGCGCTGGCCTTCACGCCCGAGCAGCTGCCGGTATTGAAGCAAGCCGGCGTCGTCGATTCCGGCGGCACCGGTCTGTTGTTGCTCTTCGACGCGCTCTGCAACGTCGTCGCCCATGATCCACTGCCGATCGCGCCGTTGGCCGAATCGATCACCGTGCGCGTGCTCGAAGAGACCGAGGTTCGCGAATCCTCGATCGCGGACCTGCGCTACGAGGTGATGTACTTGCTCGACGCCGTGGACGACAAAATGCACGCCTTTCGCGAGGTCTGGGCGGGGATCGGTGACTCGATCGTGATCGTCGGCGGTGACGGCCTCTACAACTGCCACATCCATACCGACAACATCGGCGCCGCCGTCGAGGCCGCGCTCGACGCGGGACGACCTCGCGACATTCGCGTGACCGACCTCACGGAGCAGGTCATCGAAGAGCGTTGGGTCCGCGAAGGAAGCGCCGAGCAACCCGACGAGGAACTCGACGCACCACCGGCCACGTCCGTCGTCGCGGTCGTCGTGGGCGACGGCGTCGGTCGAATCTTTCGCTCGCTCGGCGTTCGCGTGCTCGTCGCCGGTGGTCAATCGATGAACCCTTCGACCGCGGACCTCGTGGCGGCCGTGGAGGCGACGGGCTCGGACCAAGTGGTGCTCTTGCCGAACAACAAGAACATTCGACCGGTCGCCGAACAAGTGAATTCGCTGGTCGACCAGACCGTGACCGTCGTGCCCACGAATTCGATCGTCGAAGGATTCGCGGCGTTGCTCGAGTACGACCCCGACGCCACGGCCGCGGACAACGCGACGGCAATGAGCGCCGCGGCGTGCAACGTGGTGGCGGCCGAGGTGACCCAAGCGGTGCGCGACACGACGACCGACGTCGGCGACGTACACCTCGGCGACTGGATCGGACTTTCTCCCAAGGGCGTTCGTTCGATCGATCACTCGATTGCCGGAGCGAGCAATCACCTCTTGAACGAGCTCATTACCCCCGCGCACGAACTGGTCACGATCATCGAGGGCGAGGGGTCCTCGCCCGCGAACACTCGCCGGATCACTGAGTTCCTCACCGACGAATTTCCGAACGTCGCGGTGGAAGTCCATCACGGGGGCCAGCCGTTGTACCCCTATTACTTCGGAATCGAATGAGTGAGACGGCGCCACGCCGGCTTCGTGAGTTAGGCGAGATCCCCGTCAGCCGGCTGAACCGAATCGGCGAGAAGCGCACGCTCGCCCTCGCCTCGATGGGCATCGACAATGTCTTCGATCTGCTCACCATCTATCCCCGTCGCTACATCGACCGCACCAAGCGCGTCGACCTCTCGGACCTAACCGTCGGCGAGGAGGCCGCGGTCTTCGGCGAAGTGACCAAGATCAAAGGTCGTCGCACGAAGAACGGTCGGGTCATGGTCGAGGCCAGTGTCAGTGACGACAGCGAATCGCTCAAGGTCGTCTTTTTCAATCAGGGTTGGCGCGAAAATCAGCTCCCCGTCGGGGTCCAGGCGCTGTTCTTTGGCAAGGTCACGGACTACCGGGGTCAGCGCCAGATGACCAACCCCGTCGTCGACGTGATCATCGGGCCCTCGGGCGATGAACGTGACGCCTCACGAATCGGCCGCGTCGTGCCGATCTACCCGGCGTCCGGGAAAGCCGGTTTGACCAGTTGGGAGATTGGCGGTTTCATCGACGAGAGTCTGCGCCGCGCCGGACCAATGCTCGATCCGGTACCGCAAGGCGCGCTCGCCGAATTCGATCTGGTCGATCGCACGACGTCGTATCGAGGGATCCACCTGCCGGCGGACTTCGCCGAGGTAAAGCCCGCGCGACGGCGACTCGCCTTCGACGAGTTCTTGCGGTTGCAGTTGCTCCTGGCCCTTCGGCGCCGTCGCCTCGAGGAGTCATCGGCCGGCATTCGCCACCCGATCAACGTCGAGGACCTTGACGTCGGTCCCGGAGCGCTCGCCGACCCTTCGTCATCGCTCGTTCGACGATTCTTGGTCGGACACCACTTCGCGCTGACGAGTGCGCAACGTCGCGTCCTCGGTGAGATCGCGGCCGACCTCTCCTCGCCGCTGCCGATGCACCGTCTCTTGCAAGGTGACGTCGGTTCCGGCAAGACGGTCGTCGCGTTGACGGCGTTGCTGGCCTCGATCGACGGCGAACGACAAGGTGCGCTGATGGCGCCGACGGAGGTCCTGGCCGAACAACATCTCGCGTCACTTCGAAAGGACCTGGAGGGACTCACCAAGTCCGACCCCGCGGTGCTGGGCGGAGAACGCCCGTTGTCGATCCAGCTCCTCACGGGACGAGTGCGGGCCAAAGACCGCCAGGGCGTGCTGGACGGCCTGCGAAACGGGTCGGTCGACATCGTGGTCGGCACGCACGCGTTGTTGAGTGACGACGTACGTTTTCACGCGCTCGGGGTCATCGTCATCGACGAACAGCACCGCTTCGGGGTCGAGCAGCGCGCGGCGTTGCGCGACAAGGGCCGAGAACGCTCCGACGAGTCCGCCGACCCGGACCTCTTGGTGATGACCGCGACGCCGATTCCGCGAACGGCGGCGATGGTCGTCTTCGGCGACCTCGACCGTTCGGTCCTGGACGAGATGCCCCAGGGCCGTTTGCCGATCACGACGTCCTGGGCGAAGGAACCGTTGGAGGTGGCCGGTTGTTGGCAGCGCGTACGCGACGAGGTCGCGCTCGGTCGTCGCGCCTACGTGATCTGTCCGCTCGTCGAGGACTCCGAGAAGGTCGAGGCGACGAGTGCCGTCGAAGAACGCACGCGTCTGGCCCTCGGTGAGTTGCGCGGACTCGCGGTCGGTCTCTTGCACGGCCAGATGAAGGGGCCGGAAAAAGAAGAGGTGATGGCACAATTTCGCGCCGGCGAACTCGACGTGCTGGTGGCGACGGTGGTGATCGAAGTCGGGGTCGACGTGTCCGCGGCGAGCGTCATCGTCATCGAAGACGCGTGGCGCTTCGGCCTCGCGCAGCTGCACCAACTTCGCGGCCGGGTTGGACGCAGCGACGTGCAGAGTTACTGCTACTTGCTGGGCACGTCGCCGACCGAGGACGGCGCCGTTCGCCTCCAGGCGCTGGTCGATTCCAACGACGGCTTCGCCCTCGCCGAGGTCGACCTCGACCTGCGCGGCGAAGGGACGCTGCTCGGCTCGCGCCAACGCGGGCGAAGCGACCTGCGCCTGGGCTCTCTACGCCATGACGAGGACTTATTGATCGCCGCCCAGCGGGTCGCGGCCACGATGGTCCACAAGGACGGCCTGGACGACGAGCCCGAGATGGTGGACGAACTTCGCCTCTTCATCGACGACGAAGAAGCCGACTACTTGTTCAAGTCGTGACGAGCACGCGACGTACCCTTATGGAATGCGAGTAATTGGGGGATCGGCGCGCGGACGTCCGCTCAAGGCGAAACTGCCGTCGACGGTTCGACCGACCACCGACTACGCGCGTGAGGCGATCTTCTCGATGCTCGAGAGTCGCGGCGGACTCTATGACCTCGTCGTCGCCGACCTCTACTGCGGATCGGGCGCCATGGGCATCGAGGCGATGTCGAGGGGAGCGGCGAAGGTCTACTTCGTCGACAGCGACCCGGCCTGTTTGGCCGCGGTGAAGCTGAACCTCGAACCGCTTCACTTTGACGCCGAGGCCGTCTTCGTGCGCGCGATGTTGCCGGTGTGGTCGCCGCCGCACGACCTCGATCTCGTGCTCGCCGATCCGCCCTACGGCCGGCTCGACCTCGCCAGCGTGCTGCGCGGTGTCGTCGCCGAACGCGTGATTGTCGAGAACGATCGTCATATGGAGCCGTCGGAGGGCTGGATCGTTACCAAAACCAAGCGCTACGGCACTACGCTCGTAACGATGTTGGAACCGGACGAAGGCGGCGCATGACGGTTGGTCTCATCCCCGGCTCCTTCGATCCCTTCCACAACGGGCACCTCGAGGTCGTCGAGCGGGCCTCGCACATCTTTGACGAGATCGTCGTCGCCGCGATTCGCAATCCTCAGAAGTCCGAGGCGCTCTTCGACCTCGACGAGCGCCGCGACATGATCGCTGAATCCCTCGCGCACCTGAAAAACGTACGGATCGTCTCGATTTCGACGCTGCTCGTGAACGTCGCCAAAGACGTCGACGCGACCGCCATCGTGAAGGGTCTGCGCGCCGTCTCGGACTTCGAGAGCGAGTTGCAGATGGCCCAGATGAACCGTTCGCTCTCGGGCGTCGAGACCCTGTTTCTTCCGTCGAGTTCGACGCACTCGTTTATTGCCTCGCGGCTTTTGCGCGAGGTGGCTCGCTACGGCGGCGACGTCTCGCCCTTCGTGCCCGCCGCGGTCGCCAAACGCCTGATCGGCAAGTTTCCAGGAGGTGGGCAATGACGTCCTTTGACGGATACGACGACCCCGAAGAGTTTCAGGAGCCGTCCGGGCGCCACGTGCGCCGCGATATCGAATCGGACCTGCACGCCCTGATCGAACTCGTCGCCAACGCCAAACAGATGCCGCTGTCGAACTCGGCACTGATCCCGCGTGATGACGTCTTGGGACTCCTCGAGCAGGCCCTTCGCAGCCTGCCCGACGAGATCCGTGAAGCGCGTTGGGCATTGCGCGACCGCGAAGAGTTGATGGCGGCCGAACTGCAAAAGGCGCAGCAATTGATGGATCAGGTCCGTGCCGAAGCGGCCCGGATGGTCGACAAGACCGAGATCGTGCGCCAGAGTCGCTTGATGGCCCAACAGATCATCGCCGAGGCCCACGCCCAGTCGCGCCAGATGATCAATCAGTCCGAGGACTTCATCGACGGCAAGCTCGGTAGCTTCGAAATAGTCCTCGAGCGACTCCTGAAGACCACGCACTCGGGCCGCGAACGCCTGAGCGCCCAGGGTCTGCCGACGTCGCTCATCGAAGAGGCCCCGATCGACGAGCAGAGCCTGAGCGCCGCGCCGCAGTTCAAGGAGCCGACCGGACTCGATGACACGACGTCGTTCTTCGATCAGGACGCGTTTTAGTCGTCGTGGCCTCGCCGTATCTCGTCCCGGTCGCCCAGTTGCTGCGCGACGTGCCCTCGCGCGCCGAGGTCGCCTTTGAAGCCCTGTTCGATGAGCCGCACGAGTTTCCGTCGCGCGGGCCGGCCGAGACCGACGTCTTCCCCGAGGCGAACGTCCGTCTGCAACTGCGCCTCGAGAGCTTCAACGGGGGGCTGCGCGTGCGCGGTCAGGTCGAGGCGCCGTGGCACGGGGTCTGTCGACGCTGCTCGACGCCGGTCCTGGGTGTGAGCAGCGTGAGCGTGAACGAACGATTCGTCGACGAACGCCAAGGCGGCGACGAAGAGGCCTACTTGATCGAGGACGACTTCATCGACCTGGCGCCCTTGGCGCACGACGCCATCTTTTTGGACCTGCCGCTCGCGCCGCTCTGTCGAGAGGACTGCAAGGGGCTCTGCCCGTTTTGTGGAATCGACCGCAATGAGGAGACCTGTGAGTGCCAGGCGCCCATTGATTCGCGCTGGGCTACACTGGACGGACTCCGATTCACGGACTTAGAGACCGGCGAATCCAAAGAAGTGTGACGGGCGAGAGCCCGTTCGACTGAAAGAGAAGATCGATGGCCGTCCCGAAGCGCAAGACCAGCAAAGCGAAGACCCGCAGCCGCCGTGCCGCGAACTGGACCCTGAAACGACCGGCGCGCAGTGTCTGTCCCCAGTGCGCGACGTCGAAATTGCCCCACATCGTGTGCCCGAACTGTGGTTGGTACAAGGGTCGCGTCGCCGTAGAGGTCAACTAAGTTGGGCCTGCCCATCGCCCTTGACGCGATGGGTGGCGACTTCGCTCCCAAGGAGATCATCGCCGGGGCCCGCGCGGCCGTCGACGAACTCGGACTCTCCGTCATCCTCGTGGGGATACCTGAACTGCTCGGTGACCCCCTCGGACTCGAGGTCTTCGCCTGCAGCGAAGTCATCGCGATGGGTGACGATCCGGCCGCCAGCGTGCGAAAGAAGAAGGACTCCTCACTGGTGCGAGCGGCCGAACTGGTTCGCGACGGCAAGGCCTGCGCCATGGTGTCGGCCGGCAACACCGGCGCGACGATGGCGTCGGCACTGCTGCGCATGGGTCGACTGCCGGGCGTGGTTCGTCCGTGCATCGCGACGCCGATCCCTAACCCCGGTCACACGCCGATGGTCCTCGTCGACGCCGGCGCGAACTCGGAGTGCACGGCCGAGATGCTCGTCCAGTTCGCCCTGATGGCGAGCACGTTCGTCAAGGCCCATTACAAGGTCGAGACTCCGCGCGTCGGTCTGCTCTCCATTGGTGAGGAGTCGACCAAGGGCACGCCATTAGTGAAAGAGACGCATCATCTCCTCCTCGCCCTCGAAGGACTCAACTTCGTCGGCAACGTCGAGGGCCGCGACCTCGTGCCGGCGCCCGTTGACGTCGTGGTCACCGACGGCTTCACCGGCAACGTCGCCCTCAAGACGCTCGAAGGAGCGCTGAAGTTCGTCTTCACGACGGTCCTCTCGGCGATCAACACCAACGACGCGACCAGGGCCGCTGGTGAGGTGTTGTTCGAGTACCTCTTGCCCCTGGCGGCCGAGCTGACTCCGGAAAACCAGGGCGGCGCGATGCTGCTCGGTCTCGACGGGATCTGTGTGATCTCCCACGGTTCCTCGAACGCCACGGCGATCAAAAACGCCCTGCGCGTGGCCTCTGAGATGGACGCCGCGAACGTGGTGGAGAAACTTCGACTCGCCATCCTTCCTGATCAACCGTAATTTCCGGGACGACATCCCCTGTGGTTCGGTAAACTCGAACAGCACCAATAAGGGAGTGGACCATGGCAGACGCGGTACATCCATCACCACTGGATAGGGCCACAATTTCGGGCATCGTACGTGATCAACTCGCAGAAATTCTCGAGAAGAGCCCCGACGAGATCAAAGAGGACGCCGTGTTCAGCGACCTCGGCGCCGACTCCCTCGCCCTGATCGAACTCGTCGAGGCCCTCGAAGAGGCCCTGAGCAAATATTCCGCCGGATTTCACATCGACGATGAGGACCTCGAAGGTCTCCTGAGCGTCCGCGACGCGGTCAATTACGTCGCCGACAAGCTGCAGGTGACCTAACGAGGCACGTGAGTCTGTTGCTGTCGCCACTTGATGCGTTAGCCGAGCGAGTGGGACTCGTGCGTGCGAGCGAGCTTTTGGCCGTGGCGATGACCCATTCGAGCTACGCCGCCGAGCATGAGTGTGAGTCCAACGAGCGACTGGAATTTCTCGGCGACGCCGTCGTGGACTTAGCGGTCGCCGACCTCATCGTCACGAGCTATCCGCAACTCAATGAGGGCAGCGGTTCATTGGTGCGTTCGCGCGTCGTCAATGAGTCATCGTTGGCCGAAGCCGCGTCGCGGCTCGATCTCGCGAGCGCGATGCGAATCGGTCGTGGGGTGAAGAAGGAACACGGACTCGAGCGCCCGTCGCTCCTGGCCGACGCCTTCGAGGCGGTCGTGGCGGCCATCTACCTGGAGAACGGTTACGACGCGGCCAAGCTCTTCATCCACGAAACTTTGGGCCAGGCGGTCGCCGACGCCGCGTTGCGCCCCGAGGACAGCGATCCCAAGACTCGTTTGCGCCAGTGGTCCGAAGCGAACGGCCTCGGATCGCCGGACTATCAGGTGACGTCCTCGGGCCCGAGCCACGACGCGACGTACACGGCGGTCGTGCGAATCGCGCGCCGTCCGATGGGAACCGGTGAGGGTCGGTCCAAGAAGAGCGCCGAAGCCCGCGCCGCCGACGACGCCTGGGGGCGACGCGATGCCTGAGCTTCCCGAAGTCGAAACGGTCCGCGCCTCGCTGGCGCGCGACATGATCGGCAAGAAGGTGAAATCGGTCTCGGTGACCAACGGTCGGATCGTGCGCCGTCACAAGACCGCGAAGGACTTTCGCGCTCTCATCGAGGGCCATTCGATTCGCAGCGCGCAACGCCTCGGCAAGAATCTGGTGTTCGGGCTGGAAAACGGCAGCCACCTGGTCATCCACCTCGGCATGAGCGGACAGCTCCTTCGCGCGAAGGGTCCCAAAGACCCGAAACCGAAGCACACCCACGTCGTGTTCACCTTCGTCCAGGGCGGCGAGCTGCGTTACGTCGATCCGCGGACCTTCGGCGAGCTCTACGTCTCCACGCCTCCGGCCGAGGGTGAGACCGTCGAGATCTCGAAGTTCGCGCGCCTCTCGATCGGCGGCGACGGACTGGCGCTGCGAAAGGTCGTACCGGAGTTGGCCCATCTCGGTATCGACCCCTTCGAAGACCAGATCGGCTGGGACCGGTTCGCAGCGATTCTGCGTAGTCGCTCGACGTCCTTGAAGGTCGTGCTCACGGACCAGGACATCATCGCCGGCATCGGCAACATCTACGCCGACGAGATCCTGTTCGCCGCCGGACTTCGTTTTGATCGCGAAGCGGAATCGCTCTCGACGATCGAGATCCGACGACTGCACCGAGCGATCGCCGAGACGTTGACCGAGGCGATCAAGCACGGCGGCTCAACGCTCGATGACGAGCAGTTCGTCGACCCCGACGGTGTGCCCGGCACCTATCAACACTTCCATCAGGTCTATAACCGAGAGGGTCAGGCGTGCTTCCATTGTCGTCAGCCCATCGAGCGCGAAACTGTTCGCGGGCGCAGCACGTACTTCTGTCCGAAGTGCCAGTCGTAAAACCAGCGTCCCTCTGGAACGTTGCTAGCGTTCTTCCGTGTTTCTTAAGCGATTGACGATGAAGGGCTTCAAGTCCTTCGCTGACAACACCGTGCTCGAATTCGAGACCGGGGTCACGGCCGTGGTCGGTCCGAATGGTTCGGGTAAGTCCAACGTCGTCGACGCCGTGACCTGGGTCTTGGGCGCCCAGAGCACCAGGGCGCTGCGCAGCGCGAAGATGGACGACGTCATCTTCATGGGCACGGCAAGCCGTCCCGCTCTGGGCCGGGCCGAAGTCGCGCTCACCCTCGACAACTCCTCGGGCAAACTGCCGATCGACGGCGCCGAAGTCACCATCTCGCGAACGCTGTTTCGTTCCGGGGACTCGGAGTACGCCATCAACGGTACGACCTGTCGACTGCTCGACGTCCAAGAACTCTTGAGCGACTCCGGCGTCGGACGTCAACAGCACATGATCATCGGTCAGGGCCAGCTCGATTCGATCCTCAACTCCTCATCGGACAATCGCCGCGCGGTCATCGAAGAGGCGGCCGGCGTCTTGAAGCATCGTCGCCGCAAGGAACGCGCCGAGCGGCGCCTCGCGGCCACCCAGGAGAACATCGAACGGCTCGGTGACCTCGTGCGCGAGGTCCGTCGTCAGATGCGACCGCTGGAACGCCAAGCGGTCTCGGCGCGCAGTTACTCCGACGTCGAGGCCGACCTGCGGGCCGCTCGACGCGCCCTGTTTTCCATGCGACTGCACGGCTTCGAGCGTCGACGCGCGACTCTCGAAAGTGAATTAGTCGGTTCGACCTCTCGCGAGCGCGACCTGCGCCTCGAACTCGTGACCCTGGACGCGCAGGCTTCGAGCGCTGCCGCCGAGATAGCGAGTCGTCGCGAGGAGATGCTCGCGTCCACGTTGGGCACATTGCAGGGACTTTCCGAACGGGCCCGCGGCACGGTCTCGGTCATCCAAGAGCGCGATCGATCGCTGCGCCAGGCGCTCATCGCCTCGGCCGACGAGAACGTGATCGCCACTCTCGAAGCCGACGCCGCGAAACTCACGTCGGACCTCCAGAGCGTGGACGATGAGCCCCTGGCGCTCAGCGCCCTTCGCGAGGCCGTGGCGATGGCCCAGGACGAACTGGACGCTGCCCAGAGCACCTTCGACGCGACGTGGGGAACGGGCTCGAGTGAGATCGACGAAGCGACGCTGGTCGCGGCGCGCCAGCGAATCGCGCTCTTGGAACGATCGCTTGATTCGCTGCGCGAGAGCGAGCGTCGCGCGACCACTCGTCTCGGCGACTCACGAACGCGCGTTACTTCGAGCACGTCAGAACACGAGATGGCTCGTCACGCGCTCGAGGAAGCTCGACTCGGGCTCGAGAGCGCTCGCCAGGATCGACACGACGCGCAACGCGCGGCCGACGAAGCCGAGGTCGAAAAATCATCGTGCGACGAAGAACTACGCGAGGCGACCGACTGGGCCGCCCGGACCGAGGCCCACGCTGAGGCATTGGCGCGAGCGCTGGACGAACTCTCCGGTGCCGGTGGTCGCGCGATCATCGGTGACCTCGAGGGTGTCCTGGGTGCGTTCCTCGATCTCATCGAGATCGAGGGTGGTTGGGAGCGCGCCGTTGAATCGGCCGCGGGCGCCTCGGTCGGCGCAATGGTCGTCGACGGACGTCGCTCGGCACGCGCGTCCCTCGAAGCGCTGCGGCGTGAAAATGGTGCCGGGCTGATCTTGCCCGTCGCGGAAAGTGACGTCGCGGCACCCGCGACGCCCGCGGGCTGTGAGCCACTTCGACCACTCGTTCGCGCACACGGCTCAGCCCCGTCGCACGTGACCCGAGTGCTCGACGCGCTGTTCTCGCGCGCGTTCATCGCCGCGGACTGGGAGACGGGAATGGACGTCGCGCTCGCGAATCCAGAACTGATCATCGTGACGCGTGACGGGGATCGCTTCGCGACCTCCGGTTGGCGCATCGCCTCCGGTCGGGCGGTCGTCACTCGTTCGGCCGTCGAGGAGTCCCAAAGCGCTGCTCGAGAGGCGACGAATGCCGTTGCGCCCGTGCGAGATCGCCGAAAGAGCGCCGACGCCACCGCCATCGACGCACGCCAATTGCTGAACCGCGCGACGTCACGCGAAGCCCAAACCCTCGCCGAGTCCGAACGTCTCGAGGGCGAGGTACACCGACTCGGTGCTCTGATCGACCAACTCAACCACGCCGAAGAGACGTTGAGCGACGACCTCGCCGAACTGACCGAGCAGATCGTCACGAATGACGCCGAGTTGTTCAATCTGCGCGAAGAGTTGCCGAACCTCGAAGAGGCCGTCGCACTCGCCGGGGAGCGAATCGCGCGCGTCGCCGAGGCTCGTGAAGGACTCGAGGCACTGCGCACCCGCGTGAACGAGGAAGCGACCGCGTTTTCTCGTCGCGAGGCCGAGTTCTCCGAACGGCGTCGACTCTTCGAGCAACGTCGCGCTGAGATCGAGCAACGCCTGGAGGGCCGTTCCAGTGAACGTGCCGAAGCGGCCGGTCGACGTGAATCGTTGGAATTCGATCTCCAGGTCCTCGAACGACTCTCGCGACTCGTCGAGCGAAGCGGTGAAGAGATCCGCGTGGCCCAAGAGGCGTTGGATTCGACCTACCGCGAGCAGTTGGAAGCGACGCGCGCGGGGGCCGAACGCCTCGAAGAGGTTCGACGCGAGCGAAAAGACGCCGAGGCGAAGCTCGCGGAATTGAGCGACGCCGTCCGTCGAAGTGAGATCGAGCAGGCCGAGTTGGTCGTGAAGATCGCCAATCTCAATGAACTGATCCGCCACGACCTCGGCATCGAACCGGGAGAACTCGGCGAGGTGGTCCAGCCCGAACTGCCCGAGGGTGTCACCCTCGAAGGACGCGTCGCCGAACTCGAAGCGCGCATCACGTCGCTCGGACCGATCAACCCGCTCGCGCTGGACGAACTGTCGTCGCTCGAGGAGCGCTACAAGGATCTGGACGCCCAGGTGAGCGACGTGCGCCACGCGCGCCGCGAGATCCAAGAAGTGATACGCGCCCTCGACCAAGAGATCATGGCGACATTCTCGAGCGCGGTGGCCGACGTCAATGAACACTTCTCGGCGCTGATCGCGATGCTGTTCCCCGGTGGCCAGGGCCGACTCATCTTGACCGAGCCCGACGACCCGCTCAATACCGGCGTCGAGATCGAAGTGCGCCCGTTGGGTCGCAACGTTCGTCGCCTCTCACTGCTGTCCGGTGGCGAACGGTCGATGGCGGCGCTGGCCTTCCTCTTCGCGGTGTTTCGTTCGCGACCGTCGCCGTTCTACATGATGGACGAGGTCGAGGCGGCTCTGGATGACGTGAACCTGCAACGCTTCCTCAGCCTGGTCGATGAATTCCGTCACGAGGCGCAACTTCTGATCGTCACCCACCAGAAGCGAACGATGGAAGCGGCCGACGCGCTCTACGGCGTGACGATGGGACCGGGCGCCTCCTCCAAAGTGATCAGTCAACGCGCGCAACGCACGAGAGAAGTCGAATCGGCATGATCATCGTCCTCATCGTCGTTGCGGTCGTTCTCGTCGTGGGACTCGGCGTCGTCGTGGCGCGTCGGCGTCATCGCGGTCGCGTCGCGATTCCGGCGCCCCCGCGCGCGGCGATGCCGACGGTCTTGGTCACCGAGTTGACCGAACGGCCGTCGTTGGAGGTCCCTTCGCTCGCGCAGCGCCTGGGATCCTCGCGCGGCGTCTTTGACCGGGTCCGTTCCCTCTCGAGCGTGGGCGCGCTCAGCACCGAACAGCTCGAAGTCGTCGAAGAGGTGTTATTGCGAAGTGACGTCGGCGTCGCCACGACCACGATGATCCTCGACAATCTGCGCGTGAACGGCGCTCCCGACGGCGTGGCCAGCGCCGTTCGTGCGTCGCTGCTCGATTCATTGACCGCGGAGCGCACGGTCACCGCGACGGCGCAGAATGGTCGCGTTCCGGTGTGGCTCTTCGTCGGCGTGAATGGAGTCGGCAAGACGACCACGATCGGGAAATTGGCGAAGCGTCAGATCGATGAGGGACGAAGTGTCGTCTTGGCGGCCGGCGACACGTTTCGAGCGGCCGCGGCCGACCAGCTCGAGCAGTGGGCCACGAGGACCGGTGCCGACATCGTTCGTTCGGCCGAAGGCGCGGACCCCGGTTCCGTCGTGCACGACGCGTTGGGGCGAGCCGCCGCGAGGGGAGCGGACATCGTGCTCGCCGACACCGCCGGTCGCCGCTCGAACAGTACGAATCTGCTGGACGAATTGAGCAAGGTCCGACGCGTCGCCGACCGCGAGCCCGGACAGGTCGTCGAGACGTTCATGGTGCTCGACGCGACGACGGGTCAGAACGCGTTGAGTCAGGCGCGAGAGTTCCTCGCCGCGGCCGACGTGACGGGCATCGTGCTCACCAAACTCGACGGGACAGCGCGAGGCGGAATCGTCGTCGCCATCGAACGCGATCTGGGCATACCGGTCAAGTTCGTGGGCATCGGAGAGGGCGTTGAGGACCTCATCGCCTTCGACCCCGAGGCCTTCGTCGATTCGCTGCTCGATACCTAGCGGTAGGTTGAGCACATGTTTGATGCCCTGAGCGAACGATTCGAGCGACTCGGCACGTCGCTGCGCTCGCGCGGACGCCTCAGTGAAGGCGACCTCGACGACGCCCTGGCCGAAGTGCGCGCGGCGCTCTTAGAAGCCGACGTCGAACTCGGCGTCGTTCGCGCATTCCTCGACGCCGTACGCGAACGATTGAGTGGCGAGACGCTCAGTCAGAGCCTCTCGCCGGGCCAACAGGTCATCAAGGCCGTCCACGAACAACTGATCGAAGTGCTCGGGGGATCGGCCCTCAAGGTCACGTACGCCTCGAAGCCGCCGACGGTCATCCTGCTGGCCGGTCTCCAGGGTGCCGGTAAGACGACGACCGCGGCGAAGTTGGCCGCGTGGTTCAAACAGCAAGGGCGCCAACCGTATCTGATCGCGGCCGACCTCCAGCGACCGGCGGCCGTCGAACAGCTGCGCGTCCTCGGCGCGCAGGTTGGCGTCGACGTCTTCTCAGAGTCCTCGAACCCGATCGACGTCGCGCGACGCGGACTCAAAGAGGCGACGCGACTCGGGCGCGACGTCGTCATCATCGACACCGCCGGTCGACTCTCGATTGACGAAGCGTTGATGGACGAGGTGCGTTCCATCAGCAAGGTCACGTCGCCGCACTACACCTTCTTAGTCATCGATGCGGTCACCGGCCAAGACGCCGTCGTCACGGCGCGCGCCTTCCACCAGACGTTGGAGCTCTCGGGCATCATCGTCACCAAGTTGGACTATGACGCGCGCGGCGGTGCCGTGCTCTCGGCGCGCGGCGTCGTCGGTCGACCGGTCGTGTTCGCCTCGACCGGCGAGAAGATGGACGACTTCGATCTCTTCCACCCGGACCGGATGGCCTCGCGGATCTTAGGTATGGGCGACGTGCTCTCATTGATCGAACAGGCCGAACAGCGAATGGACTCCGACGTCCTCGCCGAGGGCGCCGGACGAATGATGAGCGGGACGTTCACGCTCGATGACTTCCTCGCCCAGATGAATCAGGTTCGAAAGATGGGTTCCTTGGGCGGGATCATGAAGTTGATGCCGGGCGTCACCAAGGAGATGCGATCGGCCGCTAACAACGTCGACGAGGGCGAGTTGAACAAGGTCGAGGCCATCATCCGCTCCATGACCAAGCGCGAGAGGCGCGAACCGGTCATCATCGACGGATCGCGGCGCACGCGCATCGCTCGCGGATCGGGAACGACCGTGAGCGCGGTCAATCAACTCTTGAAGCAGTTCAATGAGATGCGAAAGATGATGCGCCAGATGAGCGCGGGCTCGATGCCGGCCATGCCGGGCGGCATGGGACGTATGGCGAACATGGCGGCGAAGGCCCAACGCGCTGACGCGCTGCCCCCCGGATTCGAGGCGCTGGGCGCGGGAATGAAGTCCGCCCAGCCGGTTCGAAGCGGTGGTGGCAAAAACAAGAAGAAGAAAGGCGGGAGGGTTACACCCCCCAAACAGCGCTAAACTTTGACGCTCGGGTATCTCGCCCAGTTCCGGTGGACCGGGACAAAAGGTTTGAAGGGAATTTCGTCGTGGCTGTGAAACTTCGTTTGGTACGCATGGGTAAGAAGAAGCAACCGACGTATCGCGTCGTCGCGGCCGAGAGCCGCCGGGCCCGTTCCGGGGCCTTCCTCGAGATCGTGGGCACCTACCAGCCCCGTGGCCTGTCGGCCGCCGAGCCCGAGACCGTCACCAAGATCGACAACGACAAGGTCCTGCGCTGGCTCCACCAGGGGGCCCAGCCGACCGAGCGCGTCGCCAAGTTGCTCAAGACCAGTGGTGCCCTGGACATGTTCGAGGCCGCCAAGGCTGAAAAGGCCGAAAAGGCCGCCCAGTGAGTGACGTCAACGACTACGTCGCCGGCGACGTCAACACGATTGACGGTGACTACGAAGACGAGGACGTCAACGAGAGCAGTGACTCGGTCGACAAGGCCGCCACGGCGACCGCCGTCCTGCACTTCATCGCCACCTCCCTCGCCGAGGACGCCAGCGCGGTTTCGGTCGACGTCAGTGAGCGCCAGGGCAAGGTCGTCCTCTCGCTCAGTGTCGGGGCCAACGACATGGGCCGAATCATCGGTCGCCGGGGCCGCACCGCCCAGGCAATTCGCGCCCTCGTCGGCGCCGCGGGCGCACGCGATGGCGTGACGACCTCCGTCGACATCGTCGACTAATCGTGAGCGCCGTCGAGCGCCCCACGCTCGAAGTCGGGCGCATCATCAAAGCACAAGGCCTCAAGGGCCAGGTCCTCGTCGACCTGTGGAGCGACCGCACTGAGCGACTCGCACCGGGTAGCGAACTGCTGACGGAGCGCGGAGCGCTTCGCGTCACGGCGTCGATCGCGCACCAGCAACGCTTCATCGTCACCTTCGAAGGACTCGACACACGTGAAAAGGCTGAGCAGTGGCGCGGCGTCGTGCTCTGGGCACCTCGCCTGGAGGACGAGAGCGTGATCTGGATCGACCAGCTCTACGACGCCGAGGTCTTTGACGCCGAAGGTGTTCGTCGCGGCGTCGTCGTGGGCGTCGAAGCCAATCCGGCGAGTGACCTGCTCGTCCTCGACACCGGTGCCCTCGTGCCCCTTACGTTCGTCACGACGGTCGAGGCCAATATCCGCATTGACGTCGACGTCCCCGAAGGACTCTTCGAATGACGCTGCGCGTCGACGTGCTGACGCTCTTTCCCCAGGCCATCGCGAACTACTCGTCGACGTCGGTGCTCGGACGTGCCAGCGAACGCGACGTGTGGGAGCTCCATCTCCACGACCTGCGTGACGCGACCGACGACGTGCACCGGAGCGTGGATGACACGCCCTTCGGCGGGGGAGCGGGCATGGTGCTGCGTGCCGAGCCGATTCTTCGCACGTTGGATGAACATCCCGAGATCGCGCGACCGCTGATCGCGCTGACGCCGTCCGGGAGGCCGTTTACCCACGCTCTCGCCCAGGAGTTGACGGCCCTCGAGGGTTTCTCGTTGCTCTGCGGGCGCTATGAGGGAATCGATCAACGCGCGCTCGATCTCGTGGTCGATGACGAGGTCTCCCTCGGGGACTTCGTGCTCGCCGGCGGTGAACTGGCGGCGCTGTGCGTCATCGAAGCGGTCGTGCGGTTGCGCCCGGGGGCCCTCGGCAATGACGCGAGCAGCCTCGAAGAGTCCTTCAGTGACGGACTGCTGGAATACCCGCACTACACCCAACCGGCCGAAGTGCGCGGCGTCGCGGTGCCCGAAATCTTGCGCTCCGGCGATCACGCCCGAATCGCGCGCTGGCGCCGCGCCCAGGCGCTACATCGCACGATTGCCCGGCGACCGGACCTCATGGCGGCGCGCGGCGGCCTGAGTCGTGAAGACGAAGCGATACTGGCGGAATTCCCAGTGTTGGAAGCGAACGGGCGAAACGGCTAAACTTGTAAAGCCTCAGTGATCCGAAAGGGACCGCTCCCATGAATCCGACCGACCTCATCGACCGCGACTCGCTTCGCGATGACATTCCCTCTTTCCGTACCGGTGACACCCTGAAGGTCCACGTCCGCGTCGTCGAGGGCGTGCGCGAGCGCGTCCAGATCTTCCAGGGCGTCGTCATTCGCCGCCAGGGATCGGGCGTTCACGAGACGTTCACCGTTCGAAAGATCAGCTTCGGTGTCGGCGTCGAGCGCACCTTTCCGGTGCACGCGCCCACCATCGCCAAGATCGAGGTCGAATCCTACGGTGACGTGCGTCGCGCCAAGCTGTACTACCTCCGTGATCTGCGTGGAAAAGCCGCCAAGATCAAGGAGCTCCGCGTCACCGAGCGCACGAAGTAGCGCGTGGGCGAAGAGGAACTCGACGACTACGAGTCGACGCTGGAACTCGCATTAGTCCAAGAATACAAAGCGGTCGTCGGGACCTTCAACTACGCGGTCGAAACCGATCGACGCTTTTATCTCGCCAATGACGTCGCCATTGAGGTGCGCTCTACGGGCACCCCGACGCTGCTCGAAGTGACGCTCAATGACGCCTGGGTCTGGGACATGTACCGCACGGCGCGATTCGTTCCTTCGGTGCGCGTGCTGACCTTTCGCGACGTGAACATCGAGAAGTTGCCCAAAGAGGACCTGCAGCCCTAGGCCATGGCGCTGATCCGACTCGACGTCCGCTTCGATACTCTCGACGCGCTCGCGAAGTACGCCAACGTCAATCACGTCGTCGTCTCGATGATCGATGCTGACACCATCGTCACGCTGGGAACACTGCATGATCGACTGACGAGCCCGATCGGGGTCTGGCTGGAGCTCTCGGACAACTATTCGGCGCAGATGGCGGCACGCGACGTGGCGACCCTCAGCTGGCTCATCCCGCTCGACACGGTGGTCGTGAGTGGACCGAGTACCGATGCCAGCGCGCAGGTGCTCCAGGCACTTTTGACGAATGACGAAGTCAACTTCACCAACGGTGTCGCGACGCTCGTCGGCGCCTACAACCGACCGGCTCCACCGGCGCCCATCGCCGTATGGAGTTGGGACGGCTCGCTGCTGCGCCGCGGTGACGAGGTCCTTCGAGTGGCGACGTCCGAGTCGAGTGACCTCGGCGATACGACGACGTATCGCTAACTATTGCGGTTGTCGAGTTATTCGATCGGGATGGATGGTCACCGTGACGCGCACTTCTCCCTCACGACGGTTCGGGTAGGCGTCGACACCGAGGTACTTCTTGGCCAATCGATCGATGACGTCGTCGGCGCCGATGGTCGTGAAGCCCACCACCGAACCGTGAAGCGTAATGAGCGAGTGATCGTCGTCGGGGTCGACGATCGAAACCGCGACACGCGCGTCCGTCGCGAGATTACGGGCCTTGGCGCGACCGAGTGCCGTATTGATCACGAGGTCCTCACCATCGAGTTCGACCCACACCGGAGAGACGTTCGGACTGCCGTCAGGGTCGAGACTTGCGACGTGCGCGAGTACGCGTTTGGCGATGAGTTCGCGAGCGGCGAGAGTGAATGAATCGGCCATCTGAATCCTGACGTTGTGGGGCGAAGTGGAAGTAGTTTTACTGTAATGAACATTGGTGCACACGTACGCGGGGGCGGCAAACTCATCCCTTCGCTGGAGGCCGGCGTCGACATTGGCGCGACGTCCATACAGATATTCACGCAGAGTCCCCGAATGTGGAAGCCGTCGCAGTACGCGCCCGAGGTACTCGAGGCGTACCGCGAGGCGCAGGCGAACCATCCCAGTGTCACGCACACGTTCTGTCACGCGACGTACTTGATCAACCTGGCCAGTCCCGACAAGGAACTGTACGAACGATCCGTCGCCTGCTTGATCAGCAACCTCTCGACGGGTCGAGGCATGGCCTCGTCGGGCGTCGTACTCCACGTCGGCTCGCACAAGGGCTCCGGCTTCGAAGCCGCGCTGCCGCAGATGGCCGAAGCGTTCAAGCGAGCGCTCGACGGCGCGGACGAAGCACCCGAGGGCGTCGAGGACTGCCCGATCCTGATCGAGAATGCGGCGGGAACGGGCGGCACCGTGGGTCGAAGTCTCGACGAGATCCAAGCGCTGATCGACGCCGCCGGTGGCGACGAACGCATCGGTCTCTGCATTGACACCCAACACTTGTGGGCCAGTGGCTATGACTATTCGGACACCCACGGTACGAACAAACTCGTGCATGAAATCGATATGACCATCGGACTGGGCCGTCTTCGTTGCTTCCATCTCAACGACTCCAAGATCGAATTGGGTGGGAATCGAGACCGTCACGCCAACATCGACGAAGGGACGATCGGCACCGCGGGCCTGGCAGCGTTGGTGGGCCATCCAGATTTTCGCGACTTGCCACTTCTGCTCGAGGTCCCCGGCACCGGTGAAGGACCTCGCGCCGAAGATGTCATCGCGGCGCGGAACGTCGTCTTTGAAGGCATGAAGCTCTACGACGGTGAAGTGTCCGCTGAAATCGAAGCGATGGTCCTCGTATTGCCACCGGCTATGACAAGGCCACCCGTGAAAAAGAAGCCGGCCAAGAAGTCACGGGCCAAGAAGACCGCCGCGAAGAAGTCGGGCGCCAAGAAGTCGACCGCCGTCAAGAAGTCGACCGCTAAGAAGGCACCAGCGAAGAAGGCACCAGCGAAAAAGCCCGCCGTCAAGAAGTCGCCCGCGAAAAAAGCACCAGCGAAGAAGACCGTCGTCGGGAAGTCGAACGCGAAGAAGACGCCAGCGGAGAAGGCACTCGCGAAGAAGACGCCCGCCAAGAAATCTGCCAAGAAAAGGTAAAGGGTATCCAATGAGTGAGGTTAGGACGGAGTCCGATTCCATGGGCATGATTGAGGTGCCATCGAATCACTATTGGGGCGCGCAAACCGAACGGAGTTTGCACCACTTCGCGATCGGGCACGAGACGATGCCACCGGCACTGATACGCGCATTCGGGATCTTGAAGTTCGCGTCGGCCCAGGTGAACCACGACCTCGGCAAACTTGATGCCGAGCGGGCATCGCTCATCGAACGGGCATCGCGCGAAGTAATTGATGGTGTCCTCGCTGATGAGTTCCCTCTTCGTATTTGGCAGACCGGCTCTGGAACGCAGACCAACATGAACGTCAACGAAGTCATTTCGAATCGCGCCATCGAGATTTCTGGCGGCGTGATGGGCAGCAAAGAACCGGTTCACCCGAATGACCACGTCAATATGTCGCAGTCCTCCAACGACACTTTTCCGACCGCCATGCACATCGCCGCGGTGCTCGAGATCACCGATCATCTCGTGCCGTCGGTAAGTCGCTTGCGCGACGCCCTCAACGTCAAAGTGGTGTCGTTCGCGGGCATCACGAAAATTGGTCGGACGCACTTGATGGACGCGGTGCCGCTCACTCTTAGTCAGGAATTCTCGGGCTACGTCGCCCAACTCGACGCCGATCTCGCGAGATTGGAACTCATTCTGCCCGGACTTTATGAGTTGGCGGCGGGCGGCACGGCCGTGGGAACTGGCCTCAATACGCATCCCGAATTTGGTGAGCGCGTGGCCGTCGCCATCGCGGCGCTTACGGGCAAGCCCTTCGCCACGGCACCGAACTATTTCGCAGCATTGGCCGCGCACGACGCACTCGTCTTCGCCCACGGCGCAGTCAGGACACTGGCGGCGAGCCTGACGAAGATCGCGGACGACATTCGCTGGCTTGGATCAGGTCCTCGTTCGGGACTGGGCGAATTGATATTGCCCGAGAATGAGCCGGGAAGCTCCATCATGCCGGGGAAGGTCAATCCCACACAGTGCGAAGCGATGATTATGGTCGCCGTCCAAGTGTTCGGCAATGACGTCGCCGTGACGTCGGCCGGTGCACGCGGCAACCTCGAATTGAACGTGTGCAAGCCCGTCCTCATCCACAATTTTTGCAATTCGGTCGACCTCTTGACTGACGCGTGTGACCGGTTCCGCGAGTTCTGCATCGACGGACTCGAGCCCGACGTCGAGCGCATTGCCCAGCACCTGCATAACTCGTTGATGCTCGTGACGGCGTTGGCCCCGAGCATCGGATACGACAAGGCCGCGGAAGTCGCGAAGAAGGCTCACCACGAAGGCACCACCTTGCGCGAGGCGGTCCTCGCTCTCGGTCTACTCAGTGCTGAAGAGTACGACGCGGCCGTGGTGCCCGAGGACATGACGCACCCTTGACGAGACCAGCACGTTTGGAGGACCGCGTCGTAGAGGCGTGGACCGTGGCGCATCCCCACTGGGCCATCGAAGATTCACATTTGGTTCGCTACGTCAAGACCACCGATTACCCGAGTGGCGCTCGGCTGCTTCAGGCGCAAGTCGTCCTCGCCGAGGGTCTCGACCACCATCCGGACGTGACGTTCAGCTATCGACGGTTGCGCTTCGAACTGTGGACCCATGATCGCGATGGTCTGACTCAGCTGGACCTCGACTACGCCGAAGGTCTCGATTCAATTATCGAGAACGACTTCGCGGGATTCGTTCACTAGGAAACTGGAAGGTTCCACAGCGCCAACCAGCGCGAGAGATCCTTTTCCATGGGGAGGTCGTCACCGACGAAGGAGCGCACCCGCAGTTCCAACTCGTTGTCACGCTGATTGGGTCCAGTCGGAGCGAAGGGGTAGAAGGTTCCCTGCTTCAAGAGATAGACCATTCGCACTGCGCCGTCGCCCGGCGGCGTTTTAGGGACGAAGCCGAAGACGGCGCACAACAGTCGTGGACCGAGCCCGTGTTCGACCATCGTCGTGTTGGCGCCGTGAATCCGTGTCACCAGACCATCGAGTTCGGGATCGGTGACGACCAACCACTTAAATCCCAGATCGTCGATCGTGACCTTTACGGTGCCGGTCTTGTCGTCGAAGTTCAACAGCGCGATGATCTCGTCATCGGTCGTGATGGTCGTCTCGCCACTCCCCGCCTTGAAGCAGAGTCCCGCGTTGCCCGACGGGACGAGGTCCAGTTCGCTTTGCAGCGTCAACGCCGCCGACGGCAACGCGAACAGTCCGTCGAGTTTCGGCGCGACCTGTTTCGTGCGCCCGAAGAGGGTGTCGCGAAGACCCACTAGCCGTTCAGTTCGACTTCGAGCTTCTTCAGCGCGTCGAGTCGCTTCTCGAGCGATGGATGCGTGGAGAAGAGCGACGCGGCCGTGTTGCCGGCCAGGGCCGGGGCGAAGAAGAAGGCGTTCATGCCCTCGGACTTGCGAAGGTCGGTGCGAGGGATCTTTCCCATGTCGCCCGTGACGTGCACGAGCGCGCTGGCGAGCACACTGGGCTTGCCGATGAGGATCGCCCCCGAGCGGTCGGCCGCGAGCTCGCGGTAGCGCGACAGGGCCATCGTCAACAAGAAAGCGATGATGTAGATGACGATCGATATGACGAAGGTCAACATCTCGAGCAGGACGATCTGGTTGCCGTTACGGCTGCGCCCGCCGCCAGAGAGCATCGTGCTCCACAGCGCGATGCGACTGACCAGGCCCGCGAGCATGCCGACCCCTGACGCGATCGTCATTATCGCGACGTCGCGGTGCGCGACGTGACTAAGTTCGTGTGCCAGCACGGCCTCAAGCTCCTCGTCACTGAGACGATTCATCAGTCCTCGCGTCGCACAGATCACGGCGTGCTTGGGACTACGACCGGTCGCGAAGGCGTTGGGAATGTCCACCTCCGCCACACCGACTCGAGGTTTTTCCATGTTGGCGAGCAGGCAGAGCCGGTCCACGATCTCGTGGAGCTTCGGCTCTTGGGCTGGCGTCACCTCTTTGGCGTGCATCGAGAACATCGCGATCTTGTCCGAGAAGAAGTACTGGGAGAAGAGCAGTCCGGCGCAGATGACGATGACGAATACGAGTTGAACCCCGACGTTCAAGAGCACCGTGAAGATGATCACGTAGAGGATGACGAGCGCGAGGCCCGTCATGAACATTCGAACGTTTAGTCCGTGGTCGCTCTCGATCTTCGACTTGGCCATTACTTGGTCTCCTCGGCGCTCGCTGCGGCGTCAGCCGCCGGAGCGTCACCCGAGGCCAGCTCCGACGTGGCGCCGCTCGAGACCTGCGTCTTCAGCGCCGCGATCTGCGCGTCGATGTCCGAGGTGCCCTTGGCCTTGTCGAGTTGAGCCTGAATGTCGTCGTTCGTGCTCGTGAGATCAGTGAGTGCCCCCGAGGCGAGTAGATCGTCGAGTGCGCCGCTTCGCGCCTGCATTTCTGCGACTTTGTCCTGGGCGCGCTGCATCGCGGCACCGGCGTCGCCCATCGTCGTCGAGATTCCACTGACCGATTCGGAGATGTGCGCTGACGCTTCGGCGGCGGTGTAGGTCGCCTTGATTGTCTCCTTCTTGGTGCGGAAGGCTTCCACTTCAGTTTCGAGACGCTGGGCGGTGGCCGTCAACTTCTGTTCCTGGTCGACGATGGTGGCGTGTTGGGTTTCTAAGTCCGCCAATTGCACGGTGATCGCCTGTCGACGAGAAAGGGCCTCGCGCGCGAGGGGCTCGTTGTTCTGGGCGAGAGCGGCCTTGGCCTGCTCGGCCAACTTGTCGCCCTGGGTCTTCAACTGCTCAGCCTGGATCTCAATGCGCTTGCGCGCAGTGGCGACGTCGGCGACGGCGCGCTTCACCTTCGTGACATTGTCGCGCTGCTGTTCGTAGGAGAGATCCAACATCTGGCGGGGGTCCTCAGCCTTGTTCAGCGTCGCGTTCGCCTTGGCCTGAAAGAGTGTGCTGACGCGCTTCATGATACCCATGGGGGCCTCCTTAGTTACGAGTCCACACTAGGGGGCAACTCGGGTGTACGGCGAACGAACGGGCACCAGCGATTTCTAAGAAAGTCGTTAACTCCTTGGCAGATCGCGGTCTTGTTCGTTGGCCCGCGTCGCCAATTCCAGTCGGTACTCTTCGAGGGCGTCCGCTAACGCGTCATCACCGAGTGAAAGGATGCGCGCGGCGAGCAGACCGGCGTTGGTCGCGCCGTTGATCGCGATCGTGGCGACCGGAACGCCCCGAGGCATCTGGGCGACGGAGAGCAACGAGTCCAGTCCGTCGAGTTGGGCGAGCGCGACCGGAACGCCGATGACGGGCAAGGTGGTCACCGCAGCCAACATCCCGGGTAAATGCGCCGCGCCGCCGGCACCGGCGATCAGCACTTTGAGTCCACGCGAACGAGCGCCGAGTCCGTATTCAATCATGGCTTGCGGTGTGCGATGGGCCGAAACGACGTGCATCTCACTCGGCACGCCGAAACGCTCCAGGATCGTTTCGGCCCCCTTCATGATCTCGTGGTCCGAGGAACTACCCATCACGATCCCAACCACTGGCTGCACTATGTCTCCCGTGTCCGCGTGCCGTACGCTCGCGCGCTCTCCCATGCTGTCACGTGCGCCGCGCGCGCGTCGTCGCCCACGACCGTGACGTGACCAAGTTTTCGATCCGGGCGCCAGGACTTGCCGTAGTCGTGCACGTGCGTTCCGGGGACTGCGCTGGCTCGTTCGATCGAACCCGGATCGTCCGCGCCCACGACGTTCACCATCACGGCCGTGGCCACGATCGGTTCGGTCGATCCGAGGGGACGGCCACTCACCGCCAAGAGGTGATTCGTGAACTGGCTCGTTCGCGCACCCTCGATGGTCCAGTGGCCCGTGTTGTGGGGACGCAGGGCGATCTCATTGACGAACAGTCCACGGTCACTCAGGAAGAATTCAATGGCGAGCACGCCGACGGCCCCAACGAGGTTGGCGATCTTTCGACCGAGTCGATTGGCTTCGTGTTGCGTCGCTTCGTCAACGTCCGCGGGGAAGCGGACCTCGACGCACATTCCCTTGGACTGGATCGTTGAGACGAGGGGATAGTTGGCGTAGCCGTGAAGGCCGCGGACGACGACGAGCGCGAGTTCGCCCCGGAGATTCAATCGCTCTTCGACCACCACGCTCGTGGTCCGTGAGAGTTCGTCGATCATCGCCAGCGTCTCCCCGCGGCTCTGGGGAAAGAGCACGCCGCGTCCGTCGTAACCGCCGCGCGCGGCCTTCAAGACCGGCGGGCCCACGCCGTCGAGGAAACCCTTCAACATCGGATCATTCTTGGAAGTCACCACGATGAATCTCGGCACGGGAATACCCGCGGCATCGAAGGCTCGACGTTGGTGACCTTTGTCGACGGCGAATCGAAGGGCGCGCGCATTCGGACGGACCACCACACCACGAGACTCGAGCACCGAGATCTGATCGAGATCGACCAGTTCGTGATCGAACGTGATGACGTCGACTCGGGCGCAGAGTTCATCCAGTGCACTGACGTCGTCGGGCGATCCGAAAATCACGGCGTCGGCGCTCGCGACGGCCGAATCGTCCGGTGAGGTCGCGAGGACAGTCAAAATGACCTCGGCACCGTGCGCCGCGTCGCCCATCATGCGCGCCAGTTGACCCGCTCCCACCACCCCTACCGATACGGGACCAGTAGGTTGGGAATCGATCAACACGACCGTAACGATATCGGTCGAGCGAGGAGGTCCTGATGGACATCGCCATTGGAATGGACGTCGACGGACCACTGGAGAAGACGCTCGAACGTGCCGCCGGGCTGCGCGCGCGAGGCTTCACTCGAATGTGGTCCTCGCAGATCTTCGGACCGGACACGCTCACCGTGTTCGCCGTGGTGGGGCGCGAGAACCCCGACCTCGATCTCGGGACGGCGGTCGTACCGATTCAAACGCGCCACCCGACGATGCTCGCGGCCCAAGCGCGCACCGTGCAAGAGGCCATCGGCGGACGACTCTCTTTGGGCATTGGGCTCTCGCACAAGGCGGTCGTCGAGGGCATGTGGGGCATCTCTTTCGATCGTCCGGCGAGCTACATGGGCGAGTACCTCGAGGTCCTGGCGCCACTGCTTCGAGGCGAGCGCGTCCGGGTGCACGGTGAACGAGTGAGCGCCACCACGATCGGCGCCTTAGGTCCGAGCGACACGCGCACACCGGGTTTGCTGGTGGCCGCCCTGGCGCCGAAGATGCTCGAAATGGCCGGGACATTGACCGACGGGACTTTGACGTGGATGACGGGCGTGAAGACGCTCGCCACCCACGTCGTGCCGAGCATCAACGCAGCCGCGACGGCGGCCGGTCGTCCCACGCCACGAGTCGTGTGCAGCCTGCCGATCTCAGTGACGAGCGACGTCGCTGACACGATGGCGAAGGTGAACGAGACCCTCGAGATCTACGGCACCCTGCCGAGCTATCGCGCGATGCTCGATCGCGAAGGGGCGAAGGGTCCGGCCGACGTCGGTCTCTTCGGCACTCGTGAGCAGGTTTTGGAGAAACTCGATGCTTTGGCTGAGGCCGGGGTGACGGAGTTCTCGGCCGCGATGGCCGGCGGAGCCGATGATCGAGAAGAAACCTACGACACGCTTTTGGAATACCAGTCGAGATAACCCGCGACCGTTAGCGAGGGAGTTGCGTGTGCTTGAACTCGTTCAAGTCGGCGCGATTCGTCATCATGGTGAGCAGCGACGTGATCAATTCGACCGACTCGTCGGGATCGTCGCTCGGTTCGCTCATGTAGCGCACAAAAGTCGCGTCGTCGTTCACCACGAACGTCGGTACGCCGAACGCGTCGAAGCGATCGAACTCCTTGTGACTCGCCGCGATCACGTCGTGGGGTCGGCGCGAGGCGACGTCGGCCGCGACCTGGGCCATATCAACGCCGAGTGGCGCGAGGACGTTGCTGATCTCATCGTGGGTGACGAGGCGAATCGCTCGGTCGTGTCGGGCTCGAAAGAGCGCTTCGTGCGCGTTGAGGAAGTACTCACTTTGTTGGTCGCGCACGGAAATCCCGGTCGCCAGCGAGAGTAGATCGCCGTCGTACGCGGGGTCGTTCCACACGTCGGGTGCGCCATCACTTCGGCTGCCCTGACTGAGCGACCAGGGGGCGAAGTTGATGTCGAAATCAGCACCGGCGCGTAGCGCGGTGACGACGTGTAGGTGGATGTTCTTCGCGAACGGGCACCGGTAGTCAAAGGAGAGATCGAATTGCATATCGCCAGACTAAAGGTCGATTCGTGAAAGACCCCAACTGTTCAGACGGGTACCTCAACTCCCGCGGCGCGACAGAGATCTTTGTACGAGCAGAAGCGACACGACCTCACCGACGGGGTCGCCGGGAAATCGCCGTCGCCGTAAAAACGATTTATCTTCTCCCACGCGTTGGCCGCGGACTGCGAGCGAGCGCGCACGACGACGTCGGACACGTTGCGTTCAATGCTCTCGCCCTTCGCGACGTACATCAGTCGGATCTTGGTCGGCTTTTCGCCCAGGCCGACTTGGCACAACGCGGCGTACAGTTCGGCGTTGGCGAACGTCTGGGAGTCGTAGTTGCGATTTGGCAGGGCGCCGGTCTTGTAGTCGACAATCGTGAGCGTTCCGTCGGCGTCGCGGTCGAGCCGGTCCAGGATGCCGAAGAGCGGCGCGCCGTTGATGGTCACGCCGAGTCGTAATTCCACGCCCTCACTCGTGACGATCGTTGGATCCTCCATTTCGAAATACGTCGTGATGATGTGATCGGTCTCGGCGAGGAGGCGAATCATCATGGCGTCATCCATCGCAATGTCGACACGAACGTCGTCGGTGAGGACCTCCTCGACGGCGGACGCTACAAATTCGCGGGCCTTCTCGATGGTCCGCTTTTCAGCCGGGAGATTGAAGAGTTGCTCGAAGACGAAGTGGGCGAGACGACCCTTGGCAGTCGCGTAGGAGGCGAGCTGGGGGATGCGCTCGATTGAGGCGTACTGGTAGCGCTTCGGGCAGGCCTGAAAATCCGAGAGACGAGAAGGGGAGAGGGAGCGGGGCAGCTCCTGGGTGAAGGACATGACTCCACGGTACGACAGGGCTGTGACGTCGAGTGACCATGTACTCAGCGTGTAGAAAGGAAGCATGAAACCTCGCGCCGTCGTGACTCGTCACGGCCACGTGGTGCGAAGCACCCGCTGGAACGGGGTGCGAGCCGGCGACGAGGTCGTCGTGGACGGCGTCAAAGAGCGTCGTCAACACTGGGTCTTCGTCGCTCACGTCGTGAACGAGTCCACGAACGACGAGTGGGTCGAGGTTCGCGGCGGCCGAGTGGGCGAAGCCAAGGGCCGGTCGTTTCGACCGGAGGTTATATTCCCTGGTTCTGCGAAGAAGGGCTCTCGCCTCGTGGGAATGTCGCTGGCGATGGCTCCGCAACTCCCGATCCCTTGACGCGGTCCCTGTCGACTTCGTTTATCTTGCGCGAGAACATGATCCATACGCCGGGCGCAATCGCCACCACGCTGACCACGACGAAGTAGGTTCGCACGCCCCACTCGGTGGCGAGGATTCCCGCGACGACCACTCCGATCGGTGCCAGACCCAACGACATGAACCAATCGACTGAGCTCACGCGTCCGAGCAAGTCTCGTGGTACCTCGGATTGCATCATCGATTCCCAGATGACGTTACCGAGCAGCAGGAGTGGTGAGGCGACGAGCGGAAAGATCATGACCTCCCAGAAGTTGGTGGCGAAGCCAATGACCAGTCCCGCGCTCGACGCGACTGTCCAATAGGCAATCATGACGCGAATTCGTCGTCGCGGCATCTTCATGTTCGACGCGACGAGCGCGCCGATCGTACCCGACAGGCCCATCACCGCGAAGGTGTAGCCCACGATCACTTTGCTGTCGTGCAACGTGTGGCGTAGCAAGTACGGAAGCAAGACGGCCAAGGGACTGAACATGATGGCGTTGATGATTCCCGCGGCCAACAAATTCGTGCGGAGCCACCTCGTGTGGCGAACGAACCGCACGCCCTCTTTGATTTCGGAAAGCATCGAACTTCCCGGCGTGCGCTGCGGCGTCGGCGTCGGTTTCATCAAGAACAGCGCGCTCGCTGAGACGAGGAACGTGGCGCAGTCGACGCCGATGGCCCATGACGTACTGGCTGCAGCGATGACACCTCCGACGGCCGGTCCCAACATGTTGCCCATCAGATTGTTCGACAGGGGACGCACCGCGTTCATGGCGGGTAACAGGTCTTCGGGCACGATCTCGGGAGTGAGCGCGGTGATGCACGGCATGAAGACCGCGTCGAACGTGCCGAAGAGCACGGCGAAAATGATCAACTCTCCGTAGTGCAAACGATGGGTGGCGATGAGTACGACGAGGACCGCGGTCAGCAACGCACGAACGCAGTCCGAGATGAGCAGCAGAATCCGTCGCGAGAAACGGTCGACGATCGCCCCGCCCACCAAAAGAAAAATCACCAAGGGCGTCATGCGCGCCGCGACGAACCAGGCCAACTTCGACGCGCTGTTCCCCGTCGAGTCGAGTACGAGCAGCGTGAGTGCGACGAGGGCGACGCCGTCGCCAAACTGTGACACGGTTTGGCCGATTACGAGCAGACGTGGTTCGCGATGCTTCGCCAACTGCACGAGCGCAATCTTCTTTTTCACCAGAGATGACTCTACGTTGGATCGATCTCTTGGATACTTCACCTCGGGGCAATCAATGATCAGTAGCGCAGAGTTCACTCGATATCGTGCACTGTATGGCCCTGGATTTAGAGGACGCGCGACGTCGCTACCACTTCTCGTTCACGAGCGAAGACCATGAGCGACTGCCGTTCTATTCCGCGTTGATGATCGCCCTCGAACGCGACCCTGTCGCCCAAGAGATGCTGGCCAGTGTTCGCGTTGAGCAGCGCAATCCGATGTTGGTGCTGGCGTCGATACACCTCGCCGCACTGAGCGGACATCCGGTCCTGGCTCCGATTTATCTGGACGCCCGTCACGGATTGATCGGCGATCCCGACCGGGCCGCGAGAGAAGTGATCGGTGTGGTCAATGCCGAACCGGAGTTGGTGCGATCGGAACTCCATCGTTCGACGCAAACCAACGAGCCGGGCCGCTCCGCGGTCTTCCAGAGCGTGATCGCGCTCATTGCGCAGCGTGGTCATTCGTTGATCAATCTCGTCGACGTGGGGACCTCGGCCGGAATCAACCTTCACTTTGACCAGTTCCCGGTGCGCGAGATGGACGACGGCAATCCGTTGACGTTGATCTGTCACGACCAGATACCGATGGATCGTTCGCTGCCACTACCGCGCGTGTTCTCGCGCGTCGGAATTGACCCCTCGCCACTGGATCTCTCGGATGACGGAGATCGACTGTGGCTGCAGGCCTGTCTGTGGCCGGAAGAGCCCCGTCGAATAGACCGGTTGGACGCGATCATCGAGCAGCGTCCCGCGTGGCCAAAAACGACCATCTTGCGCGGTACGGCCGCGCAGCGACTCGGTGACGCGATCGCGCTCGGCGATCAGTCGAGCCTGACCGTCGTACTCAACAGCTACGTCGCGGCTTATTTCTCGCAAGAAGATCAAACGGCGTACTTCGAGGACATGGTGGAGCGATGCGCCCATAGCAACGTCGCATGGATTTCACTTGAGTCACCGTACATGGTGAATTGGCCGACGTCGTCGAGGTCGAGTGAAGGTGCGAAATCGGGCGCGACCCAAGTACTCGTGACACTTCCCGGCGAAGCACCACGTGATTGGGGATGGTGTCACCACCACGGACTGTGGACGAAAGTGGAAGTCCCAAACTAAAAGTGTGTTCAGTCACGTCGGTGAGCCCTTCGTCGAGCGACGTGATCGACAACAGTTACGCCGACGCGGCGTGAATGTGATCAGCGATCTGTCGGGTTGACCTGGGCCTATCAGATCGTCTACTCCACTGTTAATTCCCGTTTAGGACGGCTCTGAGGTCATGGCGCACGGCATTCGCGTTGATGGTCGCGTTGTCGGAACACGACCGTGGTCCGATTTCGACGTGGTGTTGTTTTAACCTAAGGAGGTGATTTCAGCTCAAGTTCGTATCAATACTCTTCGGTGCCTGCGCGTTGCAGTGCTCGTTGGCGTGGTCAGCGTTCTCGCAACGTGGGTCGGCGCGCCTTCAGTCCAAGCAGTTGGGAAGCACACGAAAGAGAGATCTTCGACTCCGCTGCCCGTTCCTGGGGCCCTGCGGCCTTTTGGACCGACGGCACCCGCTGGGGAGGGTAACTGGCACGCTGTCGGACGACCGGTTGACGGGACGTCGGCTATCTATGAGACGACCTTGGTCCCGCCGGGCGGAACCCAAGTGGCCGGGGTGGCGTGGATGGATATTCGTCTTCTTTCCGCGCGGCTGTACTCCGGTTCCATGAGTCCTGGAAAGGGCCCCTATGTCTTCAGCGCACCCGTGCAACCGGCCTACGCGAGGACCATGGTGGCTGCGTTCAATGGCGGCTTCGTGATGAACGTTGCCCACGGCGGGTATTACACCGAAGGACGCGTCGTCGATCCTTTGCGAACGGGGGCGGCTTCATTCGTCATCTACGCCGACGGCGGCGTCAAGATCGGCGCCTGGGGCAGCAATATGACAATGACCTCGCGCGTCGTGAGCGTTCGCCAGAACTTGGTGCTACTCGTCGCCGATGGCCGTCTCACCGCGGCGGCGGCGAGCTCGAATTGGCACGCCTGGGGTTCGACGTGCGGTGTGTATTCGTGCGCCAAATCAGTTCCCGGCATCGAACATCAGTGGCGCTCGGGGGTGGGCATAACGGCCAAGGGCGCGCTCGTCTACGTCGCGGGCCCCGCCCTCAGTCCCTCCCAGTTGGCACAGTTACTCGTACGCGCTCACGTCGTTCGCGGCATGGAACTCGATATCAATTCGAGCTGGCCCGACTTTTCCACGTACGCGCCTCCCACGCCGAACGGCCTCGCGTCGTCGTCCAACGGGAGCAAGCTCATTGCCTCAACCGTTCAAGGTCCTTGGACATTCTTCGAATCGACGTGGGCCCGTGATTTCTTCACACTGTCGGCACGCTCGATTCCTCGTACGAAGTAAGGAGCTCTGGCCTAGCGCTGGTTGTAGCGAATCTGACACGATTCACCGTCAGCCAGGAGAATGGTGAAGGTGAAGACGCCGTTTCGAGAGTGTGCGCGCACGACGACGCGCACGACCAACGCCTGACCGGTGTCGCGGGTCACGATTGCGGTCGTTCCCAAGTGACTCGTGACGCCAGGATGTCCGTAGAAGCCGGTGCCGTGAATGGTGAGGGACCTCGTTTTCCCGGCGACGGCGTAGCCGGCGATGGACGTCGCGGTGGGCACTACCAGCGGCGTCGTGACGCTGAGCGTGAAGCCGAACGTTCCCACGTCACCCGACGCGTCGCTGATCGTGCCGCCGGCGCGGTACGTGCCATTGGCCAGGGCCCCGCTCGTCGTGACGAGACCGCTCGTGCTCACGATCAGCGCGGGAGTACCCCTCGTTTGAACGTAGGTCACCGCGCCCAAGTTGGCCCCCACGACGAGTTGGTTACTGAACGACGTTGAGTTCGTCGTCAGTACCGTCGCCGTCTCTGGATCGCGTTGAACGAGCGCGCCCACTTTCACGGTGAGCGTGAAGGTCCCCGTGTCACCGATGGGATCACTCATCGTGCCCTTCGCGACGTACGAACCGGCCGTGAGCGCCCCGCTCGTCGTGACGAGACCGCTCGGGCTCACGATCAGTGCGGGAGTACCCCTCGTTTGAACGTAGGTCACCGCGCCGTCGCTGCCCGTGACGTTGAGCTGGTCCTGGTAGGAATGCGATCCACTCACCTTGACCGAGGCGGTCGTGGATACGCTCTGGATCAGCTCGCCGACCGCGAGCGTCAGAGCGAACGTTCCGGTGTCGCCGTTCGGGTCACTCGAAGTGCCGGTCACGACGTACGTTCCGGGCGTCAAGGTGCCACTCGTGGAGACGAGTCCACTGGCGCTCACCAGCAACTCGGGGCTACCACTCGTCTGAACGTAGGTCACCGCACCGTCGTTGTTGGTCGAGACGATCTGGTTGGAGAAGGTCGCCGAAGCGGCCACGGCGACCGAGGTCGTTATTGGAGTGCTCAAGAGACCGCAGGCGTAGTCGCCGTCGTAGCCGAGTGACCCGTACTGGATCAGCGCCACGCGTCCGCCAGTGAATGACGCCAAACCGCATCCCACCTCCGCCGTCGCCAGCGAGCCGAAGCCGGGGATCCATACCGGCACTGGAGGGAACGTCGACTCGGTTTGAACGGTGATGACCTTCCACTGCTGAGAAGTTGAGTAGACCCCGACTGACGCGATGCCGATGTTCTCGAACGAGGCGATCATTCCTTCGATTGACGCTTCGTCGTAGGCGCCCGTCGCGACGCTTCGCCCGTACTCGAGGGTCTCCCACTTGTTGCCGGTCTCCACGTCGAGCCACCACGGCGCCGCGATTGCCGAGGCCGTTGGTGATGACGCTCCGTCGAGTCTCTCGGCGCTGACGGCGTTTGCGAACGCGAGTCGCGCGGCGTTCCAGCCGTAGTCGTAGGAGCACGCGACGGAGTTGGCGCCAGAACATTGGCGCGGGGTCTGTTGGTTCGTCGGCCAGTTCGAGTCGTTCGCCGGACCGGGATTTTCGGTGTTGGCGTAGAAGGCGGGTGCCCCGTTGGCGGCGCCCTCGGCCCAGACGAGCTCGCGGTCGAGACATTGATTCGCGCTGAAGGTCGAACCCCCGTTCACGCCCACGACGCCAAAGCCGGGCGACGGAGGCAACGTCTCAGTGCACTGGGGAAAACTGATGTCGAAACCGGTCGCCGTGGGAGCGAGTGGTGTACCGGCCAGGGCGGGGCCGGTCGTGGCCAAAAGAATGACCGTAGCCATGACGACAACGAACGAGGACTTCGTCAAAAGAGAATGCACGGGACCTAAGCCTAGAAGTGTCGAGAACGCAAGCCGCGAGAAAAGGCTTACAGTCTGCTGAGAATCGGCGAACTCGAAGGGGACTCGCACTGTGAGCACCGAAAACTGGCCTATCGGTCGCGGTCGGAGAAAACTCGACATTCAGTGTGTTTTGCATCATACGTTGGTGTCATTCGACGCTTCAGCGTCACGACGGTGCACCAACTCACGCGCCGCGTTTGACTTTCGCGACGCCACCGATGATGAACAGTGCGATTACCGCGCGAAGATTTTTGAGCAAATCTGGAAATCCTTGCACCAAAGGTCGAGCTCACAACTGCAAAAAAATGCGGTGGGCGCAAGAGGTTGGCGTCGGTGGCCGATGCCGTTGACGACGTTCGATGAATCCTTCGGAACGGCATCACAGACCTGACGTAGCGTGGGACTTTCCGATCTCTTGGGGCTGTTCGTGCTTTTGACAATTACAACGACACACCAACCGGCGACGGACCTCGGCTTTCTCCTGCACAAGAACCCCAACAGGCACCAGAGTGCGGCACTCAGCTTCGGCACGGCCCACGTGTTTTATCCCGAGGCGACGATGGAGCGCTGCACGGTCGCAGTCCTCGTCGAGGTCGATCCGGTCGACCTCGTCCGCAACCACCGGGGCCCTTCCGGGGGAGGGTCGTCACTCGGTCAGTACGTGAATGACCGCCCGTACGCGGCGTCATCGCACCTCTCGGCCGCGATCAACAAACTCTTCGGCACGGCGTTGAGCGGGCGCAGCAAGGAGCGACCCGATCTCGTCGAGGTGATGATGCCCTTCGAGGTGCATCTGCCCGCGCTCCCGGTTCGCGGCGACGCCGACTTACTACAGCGGATCTTCGAGCCAATCGGCTATCAAGTCGACGCGACGCCTATCGCGCTCGACACGCAATTCTCGAACTGGGGGATGAGTCGGTACTTCGACGTTCGACTGTCGACGACCACTCGGCTTCGCGACTTGCTCGAACAGTTGCTGGTGCTCGTCCCGGTTCTCGACGACGTCAAGCACTATTGGGTGGGGTCCGAAGAGATCGACCGACTGCTGCGTCGTGGTGGCGAATGGCTCTCGACGCACCCGGAGCGCGAACTCATCGCCACGCGGTATTTGCGACACGATCGGGTGCTGACCAATCAGGCACTTGAACGACTCCTCGACGTCGAGGACATCGGCGAGATCGAAGGCACCAACGACAATGCCGAAGAGGCCGTGGAGCGTCCCATCTCGCTCAACGAACAACGAATCGCTGCGGTGGTGCGCGAAGTGAAGTCATCCGGCGCCCGCCGCGTCCTGGACCTCGGATGTGGGTCGGCGAAAGTGATCCGGGCGTTGTTGTCCGACACCAGTGCCGAAAAGATCGTCGGTGTCGACGTCTCGTATCGGTCGCTCGAAGCGGGCGCCCGACGATTGCACCTCGACACGATGACGCCGCGCCAGCGCGAGCGCGTCGAATTGCTGCATGGTTCGCTGACGTACCGCGACCGTCGGCTCGAGGGATTCGACCTCGCGGTCGTGGTCGAGGTCATCGAGCACCTCGATCCGTCGCGACTCTCCAGCTTCGATCGCGTCGTTTTCACGCACGCCGCGCCGCGCGTCGTCGTCGTGACGACTCCGAATATCGAATACAACGCACGATTCGAAGGAATGGCGCCGGGGACGCTTCGTCACCCGGATCACCGCTTCGAGTGGACGAGGGCCGAATTCACGGCGTGGGCTGAGGCGGTCGCGTCACGACGGGGCTACGGCGTCGCCTTCTCCGGCATCGGACCGGACGACCCTGACGTTGGCTCGCCCACGCAGATGGCGGTGTTCAGCAGATGAACATCAAGATTCCAGAACTCTCACTCGTCGTGCTCGTGGGTGCGAGCGGGTCCGGCAAGTCGACGTTCGCCGCGAAACATTTCTTACGGACCGAGGTGGTGTCGTCAGATTCTTGTCGAGGACTCGTGAGTGACAACGAGAACGACCAGGCGGCCACTCAAGACGCGTTCGACGTGCTTCACTACATCGTTGGAAAGCGACTGAGTGCGGGGAAGCTGACGGTCGTCGACGCCACGAGTGTGCAACCTGAATCACGTCGTAGTCTCATCGAGTTGGCCAGGCGCCACCACGTCCTCGCCGTGGCGGTGGTCTTGAAGGTCCCGGAGTCAATCTGTCACCAGCGAAACGAGTCCCGGCCGGAACGCGACTTCGGACCTCAAGTGGTCCAGCGTCAGCTCGACCAGCTTCGTCGTTCGATGAAAGGGCTCCGACGTGAGGGATTCCACCGGGTCGTGACCTTAGAAGGCGTCGAGGAGATCGAGTCCGCGACGTTCGTGCGCGAACGCGTGTGGAACAACCGACGCGACGACCACGGACCGTTCGATCTCATCGGTGACATCCACGGCTGCTTCGACGAACTGGGACTGTTACTGGAACAACTGGGCTACCACGTGGCCGATGACGGTGCGAGCGCGTCCAATCTCGACGGTCGACGGGCGGTCTTCCTGGGCGACCTCGTCGACCGCGGCCCCAAGACCCCGGAGGTACTGCGACTCGTCATGGGAATGGTGCGCGACGGAACGGCGCTCTGTATTCCGGGGAATCACGAAGTGAAGTTGTTGCGCGCGATGCAGGGTAAGAACGTCACCACGAGTCACGGATTGGCCGAGAGCCTGCACCAGTTGGCCAGGGAAACGGAACAGTTCCGCAAGGAGGTCGTTGACTTCCTCGACGGACTGATCGGCCACTACGTCTTGGACGATGGCAATCTGGTCGTGGCGCACGCCGGCCTGCCGGAGTCGATGCAGGGGCGCCAGTCGGGCGCCGTTCGCGCTTTCGCCCTGTACGGCGACACCTCGGGAGAGACCGACGAGTTCGGTCTGCCCGTTCGCTATCCGTGGGCCAATGACTACCGGGGCGAGGCGACGGTGGTCTACGGTCACACGCCGGTGCCCGAGGCCGTGTGGATCAACAAGACGATTTGTATCGACACGGGTTGCGTCTTCGGTGGCCGTCTCACCGCACTGCGCTATCCCGAACGAGAACTGATTTCGGTGCCCGCGAACGAGGTGTACTACGAGCCGGTGCGACCGCTGCTTGATGAGACTTCGAGCGACGGCGCGTCGCGCGAGCGCGGTGAACTCGATCTCACCGACGTCGCCGGCAAGCGGATCATTTCGACGGGGCTCGCTCGCCACGTGACGATTCGCGAAGAGAACGCCATCGCGGCGCTCGAAGTCATGAGTCGATGGGCGATTGATCCGCGGTGGTTGGTGTACCTTCCCCCGACCATGGCGCCGACCGCGACGTCGAAGCTTGAAGGACTCTTGGAGCATCCGAGCGAGGCGTTCGAGGCATTTCTCGATGATGGCGTTGCGACCGTGGTCTGCGAGGAGAAGCACATGGGTTCGCGCGCGGTGGTGGTGGTTTGTCGCGATGAAGCGGCCGCCGCCCGACGCTTCACGACGGACCGCGCGTCATTCGGAGTGATCCACACTCGAACGGGGCGACCTTTCTTTGAGAATCCGTCCGACGAGACGACGATGTTAGAACGAGTTCGACGCGCGATCACGCAGGCCGGTCTTTGGGAAGAACTCCATACGGACTGGTTGATCCTGGACTGTGAGTTGCTGCCGTGGTCGGCGAAAGCCGAGGAGCTGCTGCGCACGCAGTACGCCGCCGTCGGCGCTGCGGCAACTGCATCGCTGAGTGCCGAACGGACGGTGCTCGAACAGGCATTGGCCCGTGGCGTCGACGTGGCGGCGCTCGTGACCTCGAATGTGGAACGATGCTCGATGGTCGAAGGTTTCGTTGACGCCTATCGGCGTTACTGCTGGGAAGTCGCCACGCTCGACGACCTCAAGCTCGCTCCTTTCCAAGTCCTCGCCGGAGAGGGAGAGAACTACGCCATGCGTAGTCACCTTTGGCACCTAGAGCTGCTCAGTCGCCTGGTGGCCACGGACGAAACGACGTTCCGCCTCACGCGCCACGTCGTCGTCAATTTGAACGACGAATCGTCGATCGACTTCGCGACGACGTGGTGGCGAACGCTCACCGACGAAGGCGGCGAAGGGATGGTCGTGAAACCCGTCGAGGTTGTCGCACAAGGCCCGAAGGGTCTCATTCAACCCGGTATCAAGTGTCGCGGCCGTGAGTACTTGCGGATCATTTACGGCCCTGAATATACGCAATCCCACAACTTGGAGCGGTTGCGACGACGCGGTCTGGGTCTGAAGAGATCACTTGCGATTCGAGAGTTCGCCCTGGGCATCGAAGCGCTGAACAGGTTCGTCGCTGACGAGCCCTTGCACAAAGTCCACGAGTGCGTATTTGGTGTACTCGCCCTCGAAAGCGAACCGGTCGACCCGAGACTTTAAGAGTTCGTCATCGAAGTTCGTCGTAGTGTACGGCGGAACGTGTGCACACCGACGAGCGCTCGGTTGAAAAGAGAACTCCAAGGTTCGAGTAACTGTTCGTACTGTCCGACGTTCCTTTCCGAATGCATTCGAGATTCGGCGCCGACGTGTCTATTTTTTTGTGACAGTGCAACTGGTCGTTCTCGCGCCACACCCGCCGGTCACCTTGAAGCGAAATTGGTGGAACGAAGTACCGGGATTCCCGACGTCAATTTGAATGTCCGCGTGCGCCAGGAGCGGCGTCAGTCGGGGGTTGCCCTCGAGGCGTCTCCCGTTCTCAAACACGACGACCTTGCCTTTCGCGGGGCCCACTTGACTAGGCCCCAGAGGCTGGTTCCAAATGTCGAAGAACTGACCCAGGGTAAAATCTCGCGGCCCCGGTGACTCCACGTGGATTATTCCGTCGGCGACGTGCGTGTGCAGCCAGTAGAGGCAGTTGTACGGACCGACGTCATAGAAGTGTCCATTCGAATACTTCTCGAGGAGTCGTGGCTGCGTGATGCCGATGCCGGCCGGCAGACGCTCCATCTTGCCCTTGACGTACACCGCGACGTGAACGTGAACGTGATACTTCACCGTGTCATCCGTCTGCTTTCGACAACTGATCCCGTCCACGGTCTGACCATTACGAGTCGTCGCCGGCGCGAGGTTAGTTACGTTGTAAATGAGGACCCCTTCGGGTCCCTTGTACGACGTGGGGCTGGCGAGGGCGCCTGATGTCCCGAGGGACAGCAATGCTGCGGTTCCACTGACGAACGCGAGCACGACCAGCAGAATGTTGGGGATTGTCCTCCGAATTCTTCGCCGGGGCTTTTCCTCAACTACGCTCATTTTTTCCGTTTCCATTGACGCCGTCGTGAGACGTGCTGACTCAGGACAGTGGAGCGGGTGACGGGGATCGAACCCGCATGGCCAGCTTGGAAGGCTGGAGCTCTACCATTGAGCTACACCCGCGCGTCTCGCACGAGACCCGAAAGAGTCTATTGCACGCCATTAACGTGGAGGGGTGGAAGCGACGTTTTACGACCAGGTGGGTGGTCACGCGTTCTTTGAGCGCCTCGTCGAGAACTTCTACGCCGAAGTCGAACATGACGAACTCCTGCGCCCGATGTACCCCGAGGACCTGAGCGATTCGAAGCGACATTTCGAGATGTTCCTGGCGCAGTACTGGGGTGGTCCGAAAACCTATTCCGAAGAACGCGGACATCCTCGACTTCGAATGCGTCACACCCCATTTCGCATCAATCGCGCGGCGCGCGACGCCTGGCTCGCGGCCATGTCGACGGCCTTGGAGAGAGAACGCGCTCACCTGAGCGACGAGCAATTCAACGAGTTGCACGGCTACTTTGACATGGCCGCACATCAAATGCGCAACGTGTAGTGACCAAATTCACACGACATTCACGGCGAATGTTGTGATTTTCCATCCGGAAGTCTTTACGCTTGAAGTGTGGCACCACGAATGATTTTGCGAGAGGGCGAGATGAAGATCATCTCGGTGACCCCGGTGGCTCGTGGCACGATTCGGCCGTGCGTCACTGGCATCGTTTTGATCGCACTGGTGATTCTCGGTGCACAGCACGTGCACCTGATCCACGAACACGAGATGTTGTTAGGACTCATCTTCGCCGGCCCCTTCGCGGTGGTGGCGCTCACGCGCACGTGGCGCTGGCGCTCGCACAAGGTGCACGTCACGAACGAGCGAATTGTCGTCGAAGGCGGCGTATTGCACCACCAGCGCAGCACCGTTGATCTGCGCGACATCGTGGCGCTTCGCGTCGACCAACGAGTCGCCGAGCGCCTGACGAGGCGCGGCGTCGTCGTCCTCGAGACGAACGGGGGATCGATCATGATCGGCAAACTGCGCCACCCCGGCGCACTCGTTCGCCTCATTGACGCCGAGCGGGCCAACAGTTACGTCGACCCCGTACCCTTGGACACCGTCTTCGGCTACGAAGAACCGGAGCCGTTTGATTACGAAGTGCGTCCCCGGCGTCGAGGGAATAATTCCTCCTTTGAATGATTTGGAGAATCTCCAAGTACCGTGACACAGTGACTACGCGCTACCGATGCACCGCCTGTGGGAATCTCACGCGATTCGACATCGTGGAGACAACGTCAATTCGGGCCTTCCACCACTTCACCGTGGGCGGCGATCTGACGGTCGAAGAACCGGAGATCATCGCGAAGAATATTGACTCAGTGACCTGTCGTTGGTGTGGCCACGGACGGGCGGTCGAACCGATCGTCGAATCCAGTGACGTCTGAATTCGACGCTCGTTCCTTCGATCGACCGCGTGAGCGCGCCGCTCCCAATGCACTGCACGGTCACTGGCTCTCCGGCGGCGCGGACGTCACAGTAAAATTGACGGAGCTGACGCTCGTCGTCGCGGTCAAATCCCATTGTGACGGCTGTCAAGAGTTCATCAACGCGGATGTGAGCGACCTGCGAGTCCCGGTCCTTGTCATCAGCGCTGACGACGGCATTTCTTCGGAGTGGCGCGAGGCCCGTCAGCCGGTCTTCGTTTCGCCGGAAGCCTTTCGTCTCCTCGACATCCGTTGGCCACCTATCTACGTGCTGATCGATCCGGGCGCGCGTCGCGTGCTGAGCGAAGGCGTCCTCTTCGGTGTGCAACAGGTGGCGAAGGAGATTGGTCCGTATCTCGACGTCTGACGTGTCACAGGCCGAGTGCAGAGTTGTGGCAAGTGAAGGGTGCCACCATGAGCAACGAGATCGAACTTTCAATCAGCTGTAACGACTGCGTGCGACGCGGGACGCCTGACTGTGCGGACTGTCTGGTCAGTTTCGTACTCGGTGAAGAACCGGATGAACTCGTGATGACCGCCGAAGAGGCCGAAGTCGTCCAACTCTTCACGTCCCAGGGCATGATGCCGCGACTGAAGTTTCAACACCGTTCCACGATTGGGGATTGAGTGCTCGCGTAAGCGCTGACTAGTTTGGAGCGATGACGCGCCACCTACTGGTGACCAACGATTATCCGCCAAAAACCGGCGGAATCCAGGTCTATCTCCATGAGTTGTGGCGTCGACTCGAGCCCGAGCGGGCGGTCGTCGTCACCGCGAGTTCGGCACCAAACACCGAGGCGTTCGACACCGTCTCTGAGATCGTCATTGAACGGGTCCCCGAGAAGACGATCTTCTTACCCACCTGGCGCGCCAAGCGGGCCATCGAATCGGCGATCGAGCGCCACCAACCCGACCTGGTCCTGCTCGATCCCGCGTGGCCGCTCGGACTGCTCGGACCGCGACTGTCCGTTCCTTACGGCGTGGTCGTGCACGGCGCGGAAGTGACGGTGCCCGGGCGTCTTCCCATCGTGGCCTCGTCGCTGCGCTACGTGTTGACGCACGCCGCCGTCGTGATCTGCGCCGGATCGTACCCGGAGTCCGAGGTGCGCCGCATCGCGGCGGAGCACACGCCGTCGATCATCCAAGTGCCGCCCGGTGTCGATACATTGCGATTCACGCCGCTCGATCCGTCGCGTCGCGACGGGGTACGCCAATCGCTCGGTCTCGACCCGAACGCATTTCTCGTCAGCTCGTACTCCCGCCTCGTGCCTCGCAAGGGAATGGACACGCTGATTCGTGCCGCCACTCGGCTCAAGTCAGAGTTTCCGAATCTCCAGGTCGGCATCGGCGGTACCGGTCGCGATGAGAAACGCCTGCACCAGCTCGCGACTCGACTGGGTGCGCCCGTGGTCTTCCTCGGTCGCGTGCCCGACGACGCACTCAACGAGTGGCTTGGCGCGAGTGACCTCATGGTGATGGACTGTCGGAGTCGTTGGCTGGGACTCGAACAAGAGGGCTTCGGAATCGTCTTCGTCGAAGCCGGCGCCACGGGTGTCGCCCAGATCGCGGGTCGTTCTGGCGGCAGTCACGAGGCCGTGCAAAACGGCGTGAGCGGATTCGTCGTGGGCGATTCGCGCAGTGACGATCTGCTCGCCAAGGCCATTCGAACTCTGATGATGGACGACGAACGACGGCTCGAGTTTGGTCGGGCCTCACGCGCAATCGCCGTGGAGCGATTCGATTGGAACATGTTGGCCGCACGACTCTCGCGCGAACTCGCGCCCTACGACAATTTTGGCCTCACAAACCGTCTGCCCTAGGGTGAGAGTGAGGAGGTGCGGGTGTCACAACGAGCCACGGAATCGATCACGGTCAACGCGTCACCTGAAACCATCTACGCGGTGGTCACGGACTTTGAGCACTACGCCGATTGGGTGTCGGACCTCAAGCGCATCGAGGTCGTGACCCACGACGACCAGGGGCGAGCGCTCGAGGTGGAGTTTCGCGCCGCGGCCTTCGGTCGCTCGACCACGTACACGTTGCACTACGACTACGCCAAAGCGCCGGGCGAACTGACGTGGCGTCAGGTCCAGGGTGACCTGACCGAGACCCTGAATGGCCGCTACCAATTTGAGGCCAACGGCGACGAGACCAAGGTCACCTACGACCTCGAGGTCGAGTTGCTGGTCCCGATTCCCACGTTCATCAAATCCCGGGCGGCGTACCGCATCCAAACCCAGGCTCTTCGCGAGCTGAAGGCGCAGGCCGAGCAACTGCGATGATCGACGTCGCGATCGGCGTTGACGTCGGGGGAACCAAAGCCTTGGCCCTGTTAGTAGCGCGCGACGGTCGCGTCCTCGGAGAGACCCAAGCCCCGACGCCGCACCTGCACAGCGAGAACGTTGGCACGCCGACCGCGAACGTCGTGACCGAACTGATCAAGGAGCTCAGTGCGCGCCAGGGTCTCGATCCGTCGAGCGTGCCGGTCTGTATCGGCTTACCGGGCATGATGCGACGCGACGGGCGTTTGGTCTACGCGCCGAATCTTCAATCGGCGTCGGGCGCGGACTTAGGGGCACTACTCGGGGCGTCGCTGGCGAGCTCGATGGTGTTCTGTGAGAACGACGCCAACTGCGCGGCGCTCTGTGAACACGAATGGGGCGCCGGGCGTGGCATCGATGACTTCGTGATGGTGACGTTGGGTACGGGCATCGGCGGCGGTGTCTTCGCTGATGGGAAGCTCATTCGTGGCTACAGCGGCTTCGCCGGAGAGATTGGTCACATGGTCGTCGTCGCCCGAGGCGCCGCCTGTCACTGCGGCAGTCACGGCTGCTGGGAGCGCTACGCCTCGGGCGGGGGACTCAATCGCCTGACGCGCGAAGCGGCCATCGAAGGGCGACTCCCGACGCTGGTCGCACAGCGCGGTAACGCCGCGGCGGTGCGCGCCGAGGACGTCACGGCCGCCGCGGCGCAGGACCTGGATGAGGCCGTGGTGTTGATGAAGGAGATCGGGTGGTGGCTCGCGCTCGGTCTGGCGAACCTGGCGGCGATCCTCGACTGTGGGCATTTCGTCATCGGTGGGGGACTGTCCATCGCCTCGGAACTGGTGCTGCCGTCGGCGCGCGAATATCTCGTCGACCTCGTCGAGGGCTACCGTGCGCGTCCAGCCATCACCGTGACCCCCTCGATGTTCGGACCCCGCTCGGGCGCGATGGGCGCGGCGCTCGTGGCCTTCGAACGCACGTCATGAAACTCGGCGTGCTGCTGCCGACATTTCGAAACGGCGCCGACGACGCGCTCGCCTTCGCTGAGCGCGCGGTCGACGCCGGCGTCGACGGGCTCTTCGCGTACGACCACCTCTGGCCCATGGGCTCACCGGCGCGGCCGTCGCTCGCGCCGTTCCCGTTGCTCGCGGCCGTGGCGCGACGACACGACGGTGTCGTCGTCGGTCCCCTGGTGGCGCGAGTCGGCCTCGTGGGCACGAACCATCTCGTTGATGAGTACCTGACGCTCGAACGCGTCGCTCCCTCGCGCGTGATCTGCGCCCTGGGCGCGGGCGACAAGCTCTCGGCCGCCGAGAACGAGGCGTACGACATTCCGGTGCGCAGTGCCGACGAACGCCGCGCGTTAATGGCTGAGGCGGCGCGCGAATTGACAGAGCACATGCCGATCTGGTTCGGTGCTGGCAACGACGAGACGAATCGCGTGGCGCGAGAGGTCGGCGCGACGATCAACCTTTGGGACGCGACGCCGCAGCGTCTTCGCGACGTGGCGGCGTCGGGCGACGTGAGTTGGGCCGGACCGGTACCAGCCGACCTTCCGGGGGCCTTGGACGCGGTGCGCGACGCCGGTGCGACGTGGGCGGTCTTCGCGCCCGACGTCGACGTCGAGGTGCTACGACGGTGGCGCGACGCGAACAACGACTAAAATCCACAGATGGAATTCCGTCGCGTCAATGGCCTGCCCCCGTACGTCTTCGCGCAGATCAACGGCCTGAAGGCCGAGGCGCGCGCCCTCGGTCGCGACGTCATCGATTTCGGCTTCGGCAACCCCGACCTGCCGAGTCCCGACGTGGCCGTCGCCAAGCTGGCCGAGGCGGCGAACAACCCGCGTAACCACCGCTACAGCGCCTCGCGCGGCATTCCCAACCTTCGTCTGGCGATGGCGACGCGCTACAAGATGCTCTTCGATGTCGACGTCGACCCCGACACCGAGATCGTCACGACTATCGGCGCGAAGGAGGGACTCACGCACCTCATGTGGGTCCTGCTCGGTCCCGGCGACAGCGCACTGGTGCCGAGTCCGAGTTACCCGATCCACCTGGCCGGGCCGGGCTTCGCCGGCGCGAAAGTCATCACCGTCCCGATGCTCGACCCCGGCGCGACGACGAACGATCCCGGCGATGACTTCTTCGCGGGACTCGTCGAGGCCTGGGAGAACGCCGAAGTGAAGCCGCGGGTGTTGATCTGTTCCTTCCCGCACAACCCGACGAGCGCGTGCGTGGATCTGGCCTTCATGACGCGACTGATCGACTTCGCGCTCGAGCACGATTTGATCGTCTGTCACGACTTCGCCTACGCCGACCTCGGCTTCGACGGGTACAAGCCGCCCTCGATTCTGCAGGTGCCGCGCGCGAAGGAGTGCTGCGTCGAGCTCTACACGCTCACCAAGTCGTTTTCGATGGCCGGGTGGCGTGTCGGCTTCCTCGTCGGGAACGCCGAGATCGTGGCCGCGCTGACCAAGTTGAAGAGTTACCTCGATTACGGAACCTTCCAGCCGGTGCAGATCGCGGCCATCGTCGCCATGAACGAAGCGAGGGAGTACCCCGGTCAACTGCGCGTGATCTACCAGTCGCGGCGCGACACGTTGATCGAGGGACTGCATCGAATCGGTTGGGACGTGACCGCGCCACGCGGATCGATGTTCATCTGGGCGCCGGTCCCCGAGCCGTACCGCGAGATGGGTTCGTTAGAGTTCTCGCGGTTCCTGATCGAGTCGGCCGACGTGGCGACGAGTCCCGGCGTCGGATTCGGCGAAGGGGGCGACGGACACGTCCGCTTTGCGCTGATCGAGAACGAACTGCGCACGTCCCAGGCGATTCGCAACCTGCGCAAGGCACTCACGAAACTCGGCTGACCCCGCGTACCGCGCCAAGGAATTTACTCTTACGGGGTACCGGCGCCCGCGACGTTGACGCGAACCGCTTCGATATGACCGAGCGTCTTGTCGGCGACCTCGAAGCGATCGCTCGACTGCCCGGTCATGATGAAGAGCGTGTGGCGATCCTCGCCGCCCAGCATGCACGCGAACGCGGTTTGGCTGCACGTCACCAACCCGGTGATCTCGCCGCCCTCGCGAACTCGTACGCAGTGGCGCGTCACCGCGTTGGCGAACCAGATCTGGCCCTCGGCGTCCAGACACATGCCATCACTCGCCGACATCTCGAGCGGTGCCCACACCCGTCGATTCGTAAGCGTGCCGTCGGCCCCGATGTCAAAGGCGCTGAGTCGTGAGCCGAAGGTCTCTCCGATGATCAACGTCGTGCCGTCGGGCGTGATGACCGTGCCATTGGGAAAGGCCAGGTCGGGCACGACTTGGATAATCGTGCCCTCGGGGTCGAGCACCACCAGATTTGTCGTGGGTGGGGGCTCGGCGATGAAGCGTTCGATGCCGAGTTCGGCGAGGCGCGCGTCGAGGTCGAAGCCGAAGTTGCCGACGTAGCTGTAGCCACTGGGCGACACGATCATTTCATTCGCCCAGAACTCGCAGTATTCGCTGATGTCCGCGAATGTCGAAACCGCGTCGTCGTGAAAGCGCAGCACCTTCTGGTCGACCATCGAGACGCAGAGCAAGTCGCCGTCCGGGAGCCAGCCGAGACCCGACGGCTGCGTGGGGACTTCGTGTTCGAGCACTTCGTCCGAACCGTCGCTCGCCATTGAGTAGACCGCGTGTCGATAGAAGTCCGAATACCAGAGACGACCCTCGTGCCAACGCGGTCCTTCGCCAAAGCCGAGCCCTTCGCGTACTACCGCGGCGTTGTACTCCTTCATGGTCCTCCGATCGACGTTCTTTGAAACTTACTCACGCGCGTTCGAGCGCGCGTCGCCACGCTGCGTAGCCCAGATCGGCGAAGAGGGGATCCTGCGCTTCGAAGCGTCGGTCGAAGGACCAGAGTTCGTTGAGTTCATCCAACGAGGTCCACAGACCGGCGCCGAGACCGGCGATCGTCGCGGCGCCGCGCGCGGTCGCCTCGAGCGACGCACTTCTCAGAACCGAGAGTTTCGAGTTCGTGGCTTGAAGTTGCATCAAGAGGTCCATGGCGGCCGCGCCACCGTCGGCGCGCAGTTCGCGAAGGGCAATGCCGCCGTCGTTGAACGCGTCGGTCATCGCGCGTACTTGATAGGCGAGTGCTTCGATGAGCGCTCGCGCGATATGAGCGCGATTGACGCCGCGACTCAGTCCGGTGATCGATCCTCGCGCGTCGCTACGCCAGAACGGTGACCCGAGACCCGTGAAGGCCGGTACGAACTGGACGCCCGCGGAGTCGCTCACGCTCGTGGCGAGCGCCTCGAGCTCGGACGATTCGTCGATGAATCCCATCTCGTCACGCAGCCACTGCACCGCGGCCCCGGCGACGAACGCCGAACCCTCGACGGCGTAGGAAGGTGGCGCGACGTCGCCCAGGTCCCACGCGAGTGTCGTGATCAGTCCGTCGAAGACACCGGGATTCTTCTCGCCGACGTTGGCGAGGATGAAGGCACCGGTGCCGTAGGTCGCTTTGACGACGCCCGGTCGAAAGCACGCCTGACCGAAGAGCGCCGACTGCTGATCACCGAGAATCCCGGTGATCGCCACGCCGGTCAGTTCCGGCACGACGTCGGGACTTACCGTGGCGAACGTCGACATCGACGGTTGGATCGTCGCGAGCATCGTGGGATCGACGTCGAACAACGCAGTCATCGTTTCCGACCAGCCAAGCGTGTCGAGGTCCATCAGCATCGTGCGAGACGCGTTCGACGGCTCGGTCACGAAGAGGCCATCGCTGACGCCGCCGGAGAGCCACCAGACCAGCCAGGAGTCGACCGTGGCGAAACTCGGCGTGTCGAGGGCGTCCATGTGACCTTGGTCGAGGAACCAACGCATCTTGGTCGCCGAGAAGTACGAATCAAGCACGAGCCCGGTCGTCGCGCGCACGTTCGGCGTCGCACCGCGCGCGTCGAGGTCCCGGCAGTAGTCGGCCGTGCGCCGGTCCTGCCAGACAATGGCGCGGTGGGGGAGTTCGCCGGTCGCACGGTCGAAGGCGACCGTGGTCTCTCGTTGATTGGTGATGCCGAGCGCGACGATGTCGTGACCGTTCGCGCGCGCTCGCTGGGCGACGTCGCGCAGCGTCTCGACACAGAGATCAGCGATCTCTCGGGCGTCGTGCTCGACTTCGCCGGGTCGCGGAAAGTGCTGGGTCAGTGCTCGATAGGACGTGTCCTGGACGGTGGTCGAACGGTCAAGGGCGACGGTGCGCACTCCCGAGGTGCCGGCGTCGAGGGCGAGAACCAGTTCCACCGGGGTCACGCTACCCATGGTTACCGGGTGGTTTTTGGGTAGATCATTGAGGAAAAAAAAATTGTTCGAAAAACAATCCAAATTGAGTTGACTCGGTGTAATTACAGTGCTGTAATGACACAGCATCTTGCGACGAGAAGTGGTCGGACCACAACATCTTGTGGCCAAGGGGAGAAAAGGTAGTAAACTGGACCTCCCGACTCCGAGTCGCGAGAGGCATGTTCTTAGTGTCGGTTTCGGCAAGAAAAGAGAGATTGAAATGGCTATCGCACCTCAGCGACTGGGAATTGGCATCCGCCGCTACTTCACGACTGACGACCGTCACCCGTATGACGAGGTCACCTGGGACCGTCGCGACGCGCGGATTTCGAACTTCCGTGACGGCTCGGTCGCCTTCGAGCAACTCAACGTCGAGGTTCCCTCCAGCTGGTCGTTCAACGCCACCAACATCCTCGCCCAGAAGTACTTCCGCGGCACCCTCGGCACCGACGAGCGCGAGACCAGCCTCAAGCAGGTCGCCGATCGCATCGTCGACACCATCACCGCCTGGGGCGTCGAGCGTGACTACTTCGTTGACGACGAAGAGGCCGAGGCCTTCCGCGCCGAACTCAAGCACCTCTTGATCACCCAGAAGGCGGCCTTCAACTCACCGGTCTGGTTCAACATTGGTGTGGAAGGCGTGCCCCAGCAAGGGAGTGCCTGCTTCATCCTCTCGGTCGAGGACTCGATGCGTTCGATCCTCAACTGGTACACCGAAGAGGGCATCATCTTCAAGGGCGGCTCGGGCGCCGGCGTCAACCTCTCCAAGATCCGCTCGAGTGCCGAGATGCTCGAGGGCGGCGGCACCGCGAGCGGTCCCGTGTCCTTCATGCGTGGGGCGGACGCCTCGGCCGGCACGATCAAGTCCGGTGGCAAGACGCGCCGCGCCGCGAAGATGGTCATCCTCGACGCCGATCACCCGGACATCGAGGAGTTCATCTGGTGCAAGGCGATTGAGGAGAAGAAGGCGCGCGTCCTTCGCGACAACGGCTTCGACATGGACTTAGACGGCAAGGACATTCACTCGATCCAGTACCAGAACGCCAACAACTCGGTACGCGTCTCTGATGAGTTCATGGACGCGGTGCTGGCTGACGCCGACTGGGACTTGAAGGCCCGTCACGGCGGACGCGCAGTGCAAACCGTGAAGGCCCGTGAACTGTGGCGCCAGATCGCTCGCGCCGCGTGGGAGTGCGCCGACCCCGGTCTCCAGTTCGACACGACGATCAACAAGTGGCACACGTCACCCAATACCGATCGCATCAATGGCTCGAACCCCTGCTCGGAGTACATGCACATCGACAACTCGGCGTGCAATCTAGCCAGTCTCAACCTGATGAAGTACCTCCAGGACGACGGCAACTTCGATGTCGACGCCTTCAAGCACTCCATCGAAGTGCTCTTCAGCGCGCAAGAGATCATCGTCGGCGCGGCGGACTACCCGACCGAGAAGATTGCCGAGAACTCACGCAAGTTCCGCCAGCTCGGCCTCGGCTACGCGAACCTCGGAGCGCTCCTCATGGCTTCGGGGCTGGCGTACGACTCCGACGAGGGTCGCGCGTGGGCCGCCGCGATCACCGCGCTGATGACCGGCCACGCCTACGCCGTCAGCGCGCGCACCGCCGGGCGCATGGGACCTCACGAGGGCTACGAGGAGAACGCCGAGCCGATGCTCGACGTCCTTCGCATGCACCGCGACGCGTCGTACCGAATCGATGGGACGAAGGCGCCGGTCGAGATCCTCGAAGCGGCCCAGAAATCGTGGGAAGAGGCCGTCGACCTCGGCGCTCGCCACGGCGTGCGTAACGCCCAGGCCTCGGTCCTCGCGCCGACCGGCACCATCGGTCTGCTGATGGACTGTGACACGACCGGCATCGAACCGGACCTCGGACTCGTGAAGTTCAAGAAGCTGGTCGGCGGCGGCAACATGGCGATCGTCAATCAGACGGTGCCTCGCGCCCTGCGCAAGCTCGGCTACACCGAGATGGAGTCGATGGCCATCGAGGCCTACATCGACGAGAACAAGTCGATCGTCGGCGCGCCGGGCCTCAATCCCGAGCACCTGCCGGTCTTCGCCTGCTCCATGGGTGACAACACGATCCACTACCTCGGCCACGTGAAGATGATGGGCGCTGTCCAGCCGTTCATCTCGGGCGCGATCTCCAAGACCGTGAACATGCCCGAGGACGCCACCATCGAAGACGTCGCGAACCTGCACATGGACGCCTGGAAGTTGGGCGTGAAGGCGGTCGCGATCTACCGCGACAACTGCAAGGTCGGCCAACCGCTCTCTACCGCGAAGAAGGACGGCGAGGAGTCAACGTCGTCGGTCACCGCGACGGACTCGGTCGCGGCTGAACTGTTTACGCGCATCGAGCAGCTCGAGGCGGCGTTGGAAGTGGCGAAGTCCGAGGGTCAGCACGTGGTCGTCGGGGCGCTACGCGAGCGCATGCCGCGCCGACGCGTGTCCACGACGTTCGCCTTTCGCGTCGCGGACTGCGAGGGCTACGTCACGGTCGGTGAGTACGAGGACGGTCGACCGGGAGAAGTGTTCATCAAGGTCTCGAAACAGGGTTCGACGTTGGCCGGCATCATGGATGCCTTCTCGATCTCCATCAGCCTCGGACTCCAGCACGGCGTGCCGTTGGCGACCTACGTACGCAAGTACATCAACATGAAATTCGAGCCCTCCGGCATGACCGATGACGCCGATTTGCGCATCGCGACGTCGCTCGTGGACTACATCTTCCGCCGCCTGGCGCTCGACTACTTAACCCTGAGCGAGCGCGAGGAGTTGGGCGTGCTCTCGACGAGCGAGCGTATTCAGCCCACGCTCCCCGAGGTCGCGGAGCAGGCGACGCCGACGCTGAACGTCAGCGTGCAGCCGACACTCGTGGACATGAGCGAGAAGCCGGTCGAGCAGTCCAAATTGCTGAATCGCGGCCAACAGCGTGACGCGCCGATGTGTTACCAGTGTGGCAACGCCATGCAGCGTGCCGGTTCGTGCTACGTGTGCTCGAGTTGCGGAGCGACGAGCGGCTGCTCTTAATGTCAAGTTGCACTCGAGCTTCAGCGGGAATTGCACGCTTCGTGTAGTCGAGTTGCATCCGAACTTCAGTGAATTTCATCGAACTTCAGTTTGGTTTCCCTCGCAAATGAATCGTCGCGATGGACTAGTCGCTTCGATCGAGGCACGCGAATGAAACCCGACGTTTAGTGACGCGGGCGGTACTGCGGAATCTCAACGTCTTCTTGAGACGTGACCCACTCGGTGAAGTCTGGCAGCGAGATAGAGACCTTGCCGTAACTCGCTGCATCGAGAAGGTACAGATCATGGATGAGGGAATGTCGGTACGGATTGAGTTGCTCCGTCGTACGTCCGAGAAGAGCCGAGATTTCCTTGGCGGAGGCTCTCCCACCTCCGCGTGCCACCGCCAACAAGTAAGCCCGTTCCATCGGCGAACAATTCTCCCAGCGTCCGGCAAAAAGCTCGCTGAGGGCAGCTCGACCCATTGCAACACCTCGTTGGGCGAGATCGAGCGAAATCAAGCGTGGTGCATCAAGGGCCGGCCATGCGTGGCGACCAACAAGTTGGATCAAATATGGATACCCTCCCGACCCGGTCACGAGGACATCGAGGGCGTCGGCGTCAATGACAATCCCCCGTTTGCCGGCGGGCTTCAGCAGGGCAAGTTCGGTGGATTCCTTCGACAAGTCATCGATTGCGGAGTAGGTGATGCGTTCAAAGAAGGTTCCGGCGGCAGAAAGGACCTCTCGTGACAGAGGCAAACAGGCGAAGACGACGGCTACGGGAAGCCCCTCGCGCTTGACGACGACTTGCAGTGCCGCGGCGAGGGACCGCAGTTCTGCCACTTCGGTCCAACTCTGAGCTTCATCGATTGTGATCAGCACGCCGGAGTTCGCATCCATCGCGTGTTGTCCCACGGTACGAAGGACATCGCGGACTACCTGCATCATGGCACCCGCGCCGTCCCTGCTTCGGGCTTTGACGCCCCCGGAGACGACGCCTGCGTTGAAGCCCAGCGACGCCTCAATGTCCAGCCCTCGCAACACCTTCTTAAGACGAGTCCAGTGGGAACTCGCTTCGGAGACAAGGTCCGTTAGAAGAGGGGCGAGAAGTGATTCCAGTTCGACGGCCTGTTCATGGACGACGGCCCAGTTCTGATTCCGAACATCTTCCTCAATCCTGTCGAGCACGGCCGTCTTGCCGACGCCACGATCACCGATCAGGGCGGCGATGAACATCGGATCGCGAGGTCCCGCAGTGAATGCGCGAGCGAACTGTGCGATGATGTCCGCGCGTCCGGCGAGCTCTGGCGGACGGAAGCCGAATCCAGGGTTAAACGGATTGTCAGGATCTTCCCTATAGTCCACTACAATCTCCTCGGTCTGGGCGAGAAAAGTGACCTATCGCCTTTATTTCTCACGACTATGGTCCACTACAGTCTTACGAAGTCGTGAATGGTTCTGGCAACGGCCGTGTCCGTGGTCTCCGTTAGTCTCGACGTGTACGACCGAGCCAAAACGGGCTCCAAATGGACTCGCAATCAAATTGGAAAAGTGTTCGCTGCATCTCGGATGCAACTTGACAGGATGATGCGCACTGGCTTCCCGATCGTGCTTGCGGGTTCCTTCGTCTTTGGGTTCCTCCTTCATGAATGCATCCAGATCGGTCCTAGCGAAGGACGGGATTGACCAGGGAAAATGGAACGAAACGAATTCGTGCCTCAGAAAACTGATTCGTACCATAGTAGTTCGTACTCGAGTAGGATTGACATATGACGGTTGACAAGATGAGTGTTTCATTGGCTCCATCACTGAGCAGCGCGGTGCGTGACGCAGCCGAGCAATCTGGCGAAACTCTCTCCGGCTGGCTAGCAGGCGCCGCCCAGACGAAACTGCGTGCACAAGCACTCGACGAATTCCTTGAGGTTTGGGAAAGCGAGAACGGAGCCATCACGGAGGAAGAACTTCGAGATGCTGCTTCCAGGCTCGGCCCCGTTGAGTCAGCGCCCGATAGCTGGTTCGGTTTTGTTAAGGTCACCGCTTCGGGAGGGAGCCACGATGAGCTCATCTCAACGATCACTCGGATCATCGAAGGTGGGCGCTCGGTTCTCGTTCCAGAACAAGACGTACCTGACTTATCGAGGTTGGTGAAGGCCGGTGAACGCATTTCGTTTGAAAAGGTGGAAGTTCGAGTGAGCCTTCCAGCCGAATGACTGCCTTGATTTTGGATGCTGGCGCGTTCATAGCTATTGAGCGGAATGACCGGAGCACGGTAGCTCTTCTGAAGGCGGCCCAAAAAAACTCACTTTCACTGCGAAGTAATGGCGGTGTGGTCGCAGAAGTGTGGCGAGGTGGGTCGGGAAACCAAGTCCCCGTGTCTCGCTTGCTCGCCGCCGTGGAGCTGCTAGCTGTGGATGGTGAGTTGGGGCGATCGGCAGGCGTCCTTATCCGCGATGCCGGTGGTGGAAGTGCCATTGACGCCACTGTCGTCACCATCGCCAGGGAAGGAGATCAGATAGTTACGAGTGACCAGAGCGATATTCAGGCGCTGGTCAACTCTTCTGGTCGAGGTATCAAAATAATCTCGTGCTAGTTCTGAGATTAATTGCACCGCAACCTGAGTGGAAGCCCAAGATTCACTGAGGAATAGTCGATTCTTGTAATATACAAGTAAACTGTATATACTGCTGACATGATTAAAGAGATGAGAGAACCCACATTTCTCGTGCTGGCGACTTTGGCCGAGGGCAAGCGACACGGGTACGCGATTATTCAAGGGGTGGCGTCGCTATCTGAGGGCGAAATAGAAATCAAAGCGGGAACGCTCTACGCCATGCTGGACCGATTGACGTTCGACGGCGTCATTGCATCGGCGGGGGAGGAGGTCGTCGACGGACGGCTTCGCCGTTACTACGAATTGACGTCCGATGGCACGACACTGCTCGGCGAAGAGTCCAAACGTCGCGTCAAGGTCTCCAACATCGCGTTGCGTCGACTTCGGTTCGTGGGAGGATTCGCATGACTGAAAACCTCGCTCGTTCGCAGCAACTCTTGAGGTTCTATCCCAAGGCGTATCGCGAAGAACGCGGAGAAGAGATCGTCGCCACTTTGCAAGACGCTGCCGAAGCTCGTGTTCCTCGTGCCTCGCTCAGTGACCAGATCAGTGTGGCGCTGTACGGAGTGCGCGTTCGGTTGGGTCTGACGAGTGAGACCATGTTTGGCAAGGCATTGGACATCGCCGCGATCCCGGGCCTCGTGATGGGAGCATTTTTTGGTGTGTATCTCTTAATCTCGGGCGAACTCCCCGTGGTGAATTCACGATTCTTTTATCCAGACTTCGGACCGTTCCTCACGGTAGGTCCTCTGTTCTATCTGGTCTGGATTCTGGGCGTCGTCGTGGTCTTTGAGTGGCCGCAGTACCGGCGACGAATTGCCGGCGTGTGCATGACACTGACGATCGTGGGCGAGTTACTGGCCAAACTCGCTCATCGCAATCCAAACATTTGGGAGATTGCCATACTGGTGAGTCTCGGTCTGCCCAGCCTGCTCGCCCCGGACGTGTATGTCACGCGACGCAGGGTGCTGCCTAGCTTGTGCGTTGGCCTCGCCACGTTCGCGACCTTGTTTTTCGTTTCCGGTTCGAGCGTCAATCCCGGATTCTTCAATTCCTTCTATTGGTCTGGGACGTACGAGATCGCTCGTCACCAGCCCTACGTCGACGTATTTCTACTTGCACTTTTTGCGGGGCTGTGGATTACCAAGCGACGCGAAGTTGCCGGTGCCACGCTGATTCTCGCCAGTCCCTGGATAATCGTTGGTGTCGCGTATCCAATGTCCCTCAAGTATTTGAAAGTTGACACTTTGAATGTGATCGCCCTAATTGCATGGGCTGCGGGCATGGCACTCATTGTGACAACGAGTCGTTACCGTCCGCGACCTCCGGCATCGGTTGAACAGTCACCTTTGAGTTCTGGATCATGATCCAATGAATTGACCTTGGCTCGCTGAAGCCCCGCGCACTCCATTGCCCACGAGACCAAGTTGTAGAGCCAGAAGAATTGCTGACACCGAGACGACGCCATTGATGAATTGGATTCGAAATGCGTCGCATGTCTACGCATCGCTTCCGGGCCGGTACCATTTGGGGCCATGCCCACGACAGATTCCTCAGCGAACGGCCGTGCCTTGTCGACCGAAGACTGGTCGCAGGGCCTCATTCTCACGGTGCGCTCACCGGACCGGGTCGGGATAGTCGCCAACTTGGCGGCCTGCATCCAGGCAGCGAGCGGCAACATCGTCGAACTTGACCAACATACCGACGTCGTCGAGGGCGACTTTGGGTGCCGTATCGAGGTCGCCGGGGGAGTGAACGCTTCACAACTCGCTCAGGGTCTTGAAGAGCTTCGTTCCTCACTTTCCGTCGACTACACCATGACCCCGATTATGAGGCGGCGCTCGCGAGTGGTCGTGTTGTGTTCGTCAACGCTCCATTGCCCGAGCGACCTCATCGCGCGAAGCGCGATCGGCCAGTTGGACTGTGACGTCGTCGCCCTCGTGAGCGATCAGACGGCGGCTCGCGACTTAGCCGAGCGCTACGGCGTGCCGTTCACGCACCTCCCGGTAGGAGAGGACCGCGCCGAGCAAGAACGCCAAGTCAGTGAAGTGCTCGACGGGCTGGACCCGGATTTGATCGTGTTGGCGCGCTACATGCGTGTCCTGCCCGCCTGGCTAGTAGAGCGCTACGAGCAGCGCATCATCAACATCCATCACTCGTTCTTGCCGGCGTTCATCGGTTTCAACCCGTACGCCCGAGCTCACGAGCGCGGCGTGAAGATCATCGGTGCGACCGCGCACTACGTCACGGCTGAGCTCGACGCGGGACCCATCATCGCTCAAGACGTCGTTCACATCTCGCACCGCGATGACGTTGCCGACATGACGCGGCGCGGCGCGGACATTGAGCGTTCAGTGCTCGCCTCGGCGATCCGATTGCACCTCGAACAGCGCGTGATTGTATTCGGGTCGCGCACCTGCGTCTTCGATTGACGGGTCTCTCGAAGAAGCACCCGAATCCTTGGCACTCACCATGGAGCGAGGTCACGGAATCGACGATGTTGACGCCATCTACCCCGTTTTTCGGTCCTCTGACTGAGTGTCCGCACGTCAGTTGTCGAAGCGGTAATGGAGGTGGACAATGCCACTTTCAAAGCGGGTGACGCCCAGGAGTTCAAGATTGGTTCGTAACTCGCCGGGATTGGCGGGCGTGCCACTGCCGACGGTGACGGGTACGACAAACAAATGCATCTCGTCGACCAATCGGGCGTCGATCGCCTGACTTGCGAGGTGCGCGCCCCCGATTGACAAGTCGTGTTCAGATGATTGCTTCATCTGTCGTACTGCTTCAGGGATAAATGAGTGCTCGATGAGCGTTCTGGCACTGGAGGCGTGTTCCAGCGTCGTCGAGTAGACGATTTTGGTCTGCGCTCGCCAGTTGTCGGCGAAGTCCTGAACATACGATGGAACGTCGTTGGAACGCTGAAACGTTTCCCAGTAGACCATCGTCTGGTACATTCGCCGACCGTAGAGAACGGTGCCGACGTCCCGTTCCAAGTCGTTTATTACTGAGAAGACCTCTGGGTCGGGCACACTCCAGTCAAAGTTGCCGTCCGCATCCGCGACGAAGCCGTCGAGTGACGTAATCGCCGAATAGACCAGTTTCGCCTTCAAATGTAGGGCGCCGAAATCGTTGGTCCGGCGGGGCCGAGTCCGGCGCGTTCACGCAGGAGTGTCTCGACGCGGTCGAGATCGCTCGGCGTGATGAACGGCTTGAAGCGCGCGCCGAGGTCGAGGACCAGGCCCTCTTTCTTGGACGGTCGTTTCGTGTCGAGGTTGGCCCAGTACCCGGGGTTGGCGGTGCCCCATATTCTCGCTCGACCCTTCATCGCCGCCAGCGCGACGCGTTGCACACCCACGATCGAGTGGTACGGAACCTTCTTGGATCCCCACAAGTAATAGTGACGAATCTCCAGGACGTCGTCTCCGCAAACGATGCCCTGTTCTCGATAGTTCTCGGCCATGGCCTCAATGTACCGCTCTCTCTGGCGAATCGTCCAGATCGGGCGCTCGTCCTTGAGGGACTGATGAACGCACCATCGGACTGCGTTATCGTCCGTTGAAGCAATTGGCGTCGGTAGGGGTAACGATGAGTCGAGCAGCAGAGTCGATCGAGTACGTGAGCGACGACGACGATGTGGCGGGCGTGTGGCGTGGCGACGTCTTCGTCACTTTGGACGAGTTGATGGTTCGAGCACGAAAGGCCGCCACTGGCCTGCGATCGCTCGGCGTCGAGCCCGGAGGTTCTGTCGCGCTGTTGCTGCGCAACGACCACGAGTTCTTCGAAGCGGCGTTCGCCATCTCGGCCCTTGGCGCGGCGACAGTGCCCATCAACTGGCACGGCAGCGCCGAAGAGGTGGCCTACGTCGTCAATGACTCTGAGGCCGTCGTGGTCGTCGCTCACGCGGACCTGTTGCACCATGTTCGTAATGCGCTGCCTGCATCGGTCACGATCTTCGGCGTCGCGACCCCGTCGAGTATCGCCGAGCGCTTCGAGATAGACGACGCGATCGCGACGCTTCCGCCTGACGTCACGGAATGGGCGTCGTGGCGCGAAGGCTTCGAAGAACTCCAAGACGCCTACGTCGGCGATCCTTTGTCAATGATTTACACCTCGGGCACGACCGGGTACCCCAAGGGTGTGCGGCGACTGCCCGGCACGAACGACGGATCCCAAGTGATTGACTACATGACTGAAGTGACGAAGTTATTCGGCGCGTGGCCCGGAATGCGCACGATCATCGCTGGGCCGATGTACCACTCGGCGCCGTACGCCTACGCGCTCGTGGCGGCCCGGGCCTACGGGGCGTACGTGGTGCTCGAGGACCGCTTCGACCCGGAGGAGTTCCTCTCACTGATCGAGCGCCACCGGATCACGTCGATGTACATGGTGCCGACGATGTTCGTGCGGCTTCTTCGATTGCCGCCGGAGGTTCGTAGTCGCTACGACCTGTCCTCGCTGCGTCACGTGTCGCACACGGCCGCGCCGTGTCCGCCCGACGTCAAGCGCGCGATGATCGAGTGGTGGGGTCCGATCGTCGACGAGTTCTACGGCAGCACCGAGGTCGGATTCATCACCGGCTGCACCAGCGAAGAGTGGCTCGCGCATCCGGGCACCGTCGGTCGACCACTGCCATCGAGTGACGTTCTCGTCATCAACGAGGACGGCCCCGTGCCGGTCGGTGAGTCCGGAGAGGTCTTCGTTCGCGCGCGAGCGAACTCTGACTTTACCTACTTTGGAAAATCCGGTGCGCGTGCCGAAATAGAACGTGATGGACTCATCACTTGTGGCGACATTGGTTTTCTCGACGCCGACGGTTTTCTGTATCTCTGCGACCGGGCGCGCGACATGATCATCTCGGGCGGGGTCAATATTTACCCGATCGAAATCGAGGCGTGTCTCTTGAAGCTCGGGGGAGTGGCGGACTGTGCGGTCTTCGGCATCCCCGACGACGAGTACGGCGAGTCGGTCGCGGCGGCGATCAAACTCGATGAGGGCGCCGCGTTGAGCGCCGACGATGTTCGCAGCCACGTCCGAAGTCATTTGGCCGGATTCAAAGTGCCCAAGGTCGTCACGTTCCACGAATCGCTGCCGCGAGAGGACTCGGGAAAGATGTTCAAGCGAAAGCTCCGCCAGCCCTATTGGGAAGACGCTGGTCGCTCAATCTAAAACTCGAACGATGGTGCCAGAGTGTGCACTACATTCCCTTTCATATGAAGAGAGCGTTCCTCGGACTCGTCGTGGTGGCATCGATCGTCGTCGCGGTCGTCGTCGCGAACCGTCACTCGCCGCCCGCCGCCTCGACGCCGTCGACGTCGCACACGATCACGGCAACGCCAGCCGAGATGAACGCGCTCAAGTCAGCGTTCCTCAAGTTCAAGCTTCACTACAAAGAGATGGTCGGCACCGATCGGATCAAATGGGGCCAGGTCATCTCGCCCAACGGTCCGAATAAGCCGCTCATCGCCTACGACGCGGTCGATCACCGAGCGTGGGCCCTCGCGTCGTTCACTCTCGTCCTGCCCGCGAGTTACAAGGCCGAGGTCTCATTCCAGGACGGGGGAAGTATGGGTATCTTCAACAAGATCGGTTCCGGCCAGTGGTCCATGACCGGGTCGCCGGGATTCCCACTGTGCGCGAAGGACGTGCCTTCGGTCGTTGCCCATCTGTGGGGTCTCAAGAACTATCCGGCCTGTAATTAGTGCCGCATTCGTCGCTCACCTGGGGAACACTGACTCATCGCAGTCTTGGCCCCGACTGAACGACCGGGATTGCCACTTTGCTCAGCCAATCAACTGAGAGAGAAACCCCGCTTTCCATCCGACACCCCGTACGCTATTTCAGTATGCTGAGAAAAATCTGACCTCAAGATCTTGGGTCAGCACAACATAAGGGGTCGCCGTGAGTGATGTACCCAGTAAGTCGTCTTTCTCGTTTGATATGAAGCGCTGGTCGCAGGCAGAGCGCACCACGGCAATAGCAACCCTGGTGCTTTTCATCTCGCTATTCCTCCCGTGGTACACGTACGGACCCCTGTCTCTTTCTGGTTTGTGGCACGGATGGATGTACCTCGTCTTTCTATTGAGTCTGGCGATCCTCGTGTACTTGGTTTCTCGTGCGGGTTTCAAGGAGATGCCGTTCAAGATGCCGGTGTCGGGGGATCAATTGTTGTTGTTCGGGTCAGCGATAAATCTCGTACTGGTGGTGATTGCATTCGTCGACAAGCCGGGTGGAGTTGGATTCAGCGGTATTGGTTGGGGATGGGGGGCTTTTGTCGCTCTGATTGCTGCAGTCGTGGCAGCGGTTCCTTTGGGAGTGCCTGCCCTTCGAGCTCGAAGGGGCTAACTCCTCAGATGTTTCCAAGGGGCGAATCGGGTCCAGCTTGGTGGGCATCGACGGTTCGAACTGTCGTTCTCACCAACGGGAGCGATGTGCCGACGATTATGCCGAGGCTGGATCGTAAGGCGGCTTAGAACATCTACTCATTCATAGGAGTTTGAACAGCAACCTCAATGGGGTGCAACGCTGCCGAGGCTGTCTCAGTGGTGACCAGCACGAAGCTGCTTGCGCCACACCATTTTGAGTACTGACCAGTCTTCGTCAATGGCCGCGCCTTAACGTCGACGAGACCCAACGGCAGGACCGTGTTTCGAACGACGTTGTCGGTGATGTCGGACAGGTGTCCCGCGGCGTTGCGGGGCCACGCGATCCACAATGCTCCGTCGACCGTGATTGTGCTCGACAACAAGTCGATCCGTTGACCGAGCGAAGCGGCGTCATGGAAGAAAGCGACGACCACATTCGCAGGAGAACCTCGTCGACGGCTGACGTGAACTTTTTCCGGAAGGTCATGGATCGCCCAATCTCGAGGAACGCCGATCAAGATCACCCGATGACCAGCCTTAATCCCGAGTTTCGCCGCCAGGGGCGTCCCTATGTATCCAGACGTCATCGCGACGAGTGTACCGTGCCCTGTCGCGTCGGCGTAGAGTCACCGAGCTTCCCTCGTGCTGCGCCTTAGTGTTTGTCATCCACAGTTTTGGTTCGGAGGCTCGCGTGCAACAAGGACTATTTTTTCCACCATTTGACGGCGTCGCCGATCCCCATGTGCTCGTCGATTTAGGGCGTGCGGCCGAAGCGGCCGGCTGGGATGGCATCTTCCTTTGGGACCACTTGCTCTACGCCGGGGGCGTCACCAAGATCCTCGACCCGTACATCTCCTTAGCGGCCATCGCGTCGGCGACGACGACCATCCAACTCGGCGCGATGGTCACGCCGCTCAATCGCCGCCGTCCACAGGTCGTCGCGCGACAGGCCGTGACGCTCGACCTTCTTTCAAACGGTCGATTGATCCTCGGTTTCGGGATTGGCGACGACGGTGAGTCGGGCGAACTCTCCAAGTTCGGCGAGACCATCGACGCGAAAGAGCGCGGTGCCATGCTCAGCGAAGGACTCGAAGTACTGACCGGGCTGCTTTCTGGTGAACCGCAGACGCACCAGGGCGAGCACTACCGAGCGAACGACGTCACGTTCCTACCCAGGGCCGCGCGGGCGAGCGGCATTCCGATCTGGCTCGCGGCGCGCTGGCCAAATCGCGCGCCCATCCGGCGCGCCGCTCACTTCGGCGGCGTCTTCGTCATCCAAATGAAGGACCCGAACGACGTGGCGGGGTTGCGTGAGCGACTGATCGACGAAGGTGCCGACTTGGCACACTTCGACATCGTGATAAGTGGCTTCATCGGCGACGACCCTTCGCCGTGGGCCCGGGTCGGCGCCGATTGGTTCCTCAGTTGGATCGGTCCGTACAACATGGACTTCGCCCAAGTACACGAGATGATCAAAGAAGGCCCGAGGGCGATCAACCTTTAGAGGTCCTTGCGCCAGGCCACCATGGCGCCAGCGATGTGTGCGCCGAGCGCTTCGTTGACCGTGATCATCGGAGCGTTCAGCTTTGAATTGAACGTCGTGATCTTCTTCGTCGGGTACCGGCCGGCCTCGAGCAACCGCATGGTGGTCACCTTCAAGAGTCCGCCGAGTCGGTGACCGCGGTGGGGACGAACGACCAATGTGTCCCATTGATACGCCGTCTGGGGTTGTTCGCGCGACACGGTGAGTTCGCTGTAGCCGACGAGTTCGCCGCTCGCTCGGTGCCGCGCGGCCGCGACGAGAAGGTCGCGACCCATTTGGTTCGTGGTCGCCTCGTGGCGACGTACCCGCGCGCCGTCCCAGTGTTCGGCCTCGACGTCGATGTCAACGTGCGGGGTCTCGGTCGGCATGATCGCCGAAAGATGCGCCCGTCCTTCGACGAGGTCCTCGGGCGTGGCGTCGGTCCACGAGACGATCTCGTAGTCGGTGGCGAAGGGACTCCACGCTTCCCAGAGGTCGTTGAGCTCGCCGTCGGGACGCGGCCAGTCGAGGTCGCGGCGGACGTGCTCTTCGGCGACGCGGTATCCGTGGTGCGTGGCGAACGCGCGGTTGGGACCGGCGCCGATCTCGCGTGAGCCTTCGATCACGAAGATGACCAGCGTCGGACGGCCCAATTCGCGCGCCGCAATTTCGAGCTCTTGGAGCAACGTCGAACCATAACCGCGTCGGCGTTCGGCGGGATCGACGAAGAGGTTCCCGTCGATGAACGCGAGGTTGTCATCGCGCGTGACTTCGAGTACACCGACCGCGACCGGTTGTTCCAGCGAAGGGCCGTACGAATAGAGCCGAAAGACTCTCGGGGCCGTCTCGTCGATGGACCGGGCGCGCCATTCATCGGGGTGCCAACCCTGACCGGGCTCACCGTCTCGATGCTGTTCAGAACGCTGCAGCACACCGAACCACGGATCGAACTGTGCATCATCATTCGCATCGATACGAGAGAACTGCACGGCAGTTACTCGGTGACGGCAGGAGTGGGGTGCATCTCGCGACCGTCTTCGTTCGCGCTGAGAAGGTGTCGCAGTCGCAGCATGAGCGCCCCGCCGATCAGAGCAGTCACGCCGGTACCCAATGGCCACCAGTTCCCGAGGTGGTCGTTGAAATAGAACGCCGTGATCGCTGGAGCCAGCGTGCCCGAGACCCCCCAGGCCAGACCGGCCGCGGCGTTGTAGCGGCCGCGCAGGTGTTCCGGGGCGATCTCGTTCACGAGCGCCGGACCAACGGGGGAGAGCATTGTTTCACCCAGGGCGAAGATCACCATGGCGACGCAGAGCGACACGATGGCGAGCACTTTCGGGAGCGCCAGGGCGGCGTCGAGGATCACCCAGAAGACGAGCCAGAAGAGCGCGACCGTCGCCATGACCTTGGTGCGACTCTTGCCTTCGATCCGATTGAGCACCCAGAGCTGTGAGCACACGATGGTCGAGGTGTTGAAGAAGAAGATGATACCGATCACGTGAATCGGCAGGTGCAGGTTGTCCACGACGAAGAGACTGAATCCGGCCTCCTGTGAACCGTAGCCACCGATCATCAGCACGACCGCCGCTAAGACGTAGCGCCGCAATCGACGATCGCGCAGGACTTCGCGCCAGCCCTCTCGTTTGAGTTTCTCGTCGTCACGGAGTTCTTTGATCGGTCCGCCGTAGCGCTTCAGCGTCAGTACGATGAGTCCGCCCAGCAAGGTGATGCCCGCGTTGAACGTGTAGAGGATCACGAAGGACTCGGGGTGATGGATGTCGACGATGCTCGCCGACACGAGGCCGCCGAAACCGATGCCGAGGTTCACCAGCATGAAGTTGAAGCCGTAGGCCCGCTGGCGATGAGCGCTCGGGACGATGCGAGAGAGCAACGTGCTGCTCGGTCCCCAACCGGCGCCACCGAAGAGCGCCAGCAAGAGCGCGGCGGTGGTTGCTTGGGATTCGGAGTGCGCGTGCGCCCAGAGGATCAGCGACCCGGCGTCGGCGATGACCGCGATCATGATGACGCGAATCGGGCCGAACCGGTCCGTGAGTGTGCCCCACAATGGACTGCTGCAAATACCGACCAGCGCGGCGAGCGAGAGTAGGAGCGTGGCGAAATCCGTGGAGAAACCGCGCACGTTGTGCAGGTAGACCACGAAGAGCGAGAGCGTGAGACCTTGACCCATGCACGACACGAACGTGCCCGTGTAATACCGGCGCAGTGGGCCGGTGATCGAGCTGCGAAAATCGGCAGGAACGAGTGTCTCAATCAGTTTCACGAGACCGTCAGAATACTTCAGCGCCTTGTGCAGCGAATCACAAGTTAATAGATTGTCATATGTCGCGGAGTATTACGCTTGAGTTCGTAACTCTCCACTTTGGGTGAGCGGAAGGTAGTACATGGTCCTTAAGAGTTCCCCGAAGAGTCGAACTGATCTCATGTGTGAAATTGCGCCCGACGTCGAGCGCCTTTATAACCGACACCTCGAGGCGCCACGCCTCTGGTATCCGCACGAGCAGATCAATTGGGGCGAGGGCGAGAACTTCGCCGACGTGCCGTGGGAACCCGCGCAGTATCCCCTCAATGAGGGCGTGCGCAGTGCGATCTACGTGAACCTGCTCACTGAGGACAACCTGCCGTATTACACGCACACCTTGCTTTCCCACGCCCCGATGGGTCATCCCATCCTCGACTGGAATCACCAGTGGACGACGGAAGAGAACCGCCACTCCATGGTCATGCGCGACTGGGTGCACGTCAGTCGCTGCATCAATCCGACATTGCTCGAAGATGGTCGCCGCGTGCAGATGAAAAAGGGCGAGGTGCCCCAGCCCCAGGACATGGCGGAGCTGATCGCCTACGTGTCGTTCCAGGAACGCGCGACGCAGATCGCGCACCGCAATACCGGAGCGAAACTTCCCAAGGACGACAAGGTCGGCCGCAACGTACTGGGCCTCATCGCCGGTGACGAGACCAAGCACTACCTCTTCTATCGCGACCTCACCCTCGCGGCATTCGCAATCGACCCCTCCACGATGATGATCGCGGTCGCCAAGCAGGTGCGCGACTTCGCCATGCCCGGCACCGGAATCCCGAACTTCACCCGTCACGCGGTGCGAATTGCGCGCGAAGGTATCTACGGGCTTAAGCAGTTCCTGCGCGACGTGGTCGATCCGGTGCTCGGGATCTGGGACGTCGATCACTTGACCGGACTCAGCGCCGAAGCCGAGAAGGCTCGTCAAGAACTCAGTGAGTTTGTCGCCAAGTTGGGCGAAGGCGTCGAACGAATGACGCAAAGGGCCGCTGCGGCCGCGCTGCTCGCGTAACCACGCCTCAACGTCTTCACTATTTTCACTTGATTTCTGCGTGTCGAGTCGCGCCTCGTTCGCTGCCTTCGTGCGTAATATTTGTCAACGATGAGGAGAGTTCGGTGGGAGTGAGTTTTCAAGAGGCCAACGCCGTGATTGGCGCACCGGGTAGTCCGTTCGAGGTCGTCGAAGTCGAACGCGACGGCGTCCCCTCTCGGACCTTTAAGAATGCGCCGTCCGACCTTCGACAGTTATTCGACGCCGCACGTGGACTCGACGGGACGTTCATTGTCTACGAAGACGAGAATTGGACGTTCGCCGAAGTGATGGAAGAGGTCGACGCCCTGGGTTACGCCCTCGTTCATCACTACGGCGTGCGACCGGGGGACCGCGTCGGAATCGCCATGCGCAACTATCCGGAGTGGATCATCTCATTCGCCGCAATCCTCTCGATCGGCGCGATCTCGGTCTCGATGAACGCCTGGTGGACCGGTCAAGAGATGGAATACGCCATCAACGACGCGCAACTGTCGGTGCTGATTGGCGACACCGAGCGCATCGAGCGCGGCGCTGTCGCGTGCCAACATTCGAATGTTCGGATGCTCGGCGTTCGTCTCGACGAACTCGCGCCCCTCGCGCCCAACGTCGAACATTGGCATGACGTCGTCGTGCGCGGCGTCGCGATGCCCGAAGTGGAATTGCGCGCGGACATGGACGCGACGATCCTCTACACGTCGGGCACGACAGGTTTTCCCAAGGGTGCGGTCTCGACGCACGGCGCCATCACCCAGACGGTTCTGGCCTTTGCCTCTGCGGCCGCCGCGACGGCGGTGCGCCGTGACCCCGATGAACCCACGAGCGCCGCGCCGCCGTGTTTCATCTTGATCGTTCCGCTCTTTCACGTCACGGGATGCATCCCGGTCATGATGACGTGCTTCAGCTTTCACTTAAAACTGGTGATGATGTATCGCTGGGAACCGGAACGCGCGTTACAGCTCATCGAACGTCACCGGGTCACGAACTTCGTGGGCGTACCGACACAGTCCTGGGACCTGATCGAGTCGCCCCACTTCGGCGACTACGACACGTCGACGTTGAAGTCGGTCGGTGGCGGCGGCGCGCCGGCGCCGCCGACATTGATGAATCGAATCGATGGCTCCTTCAAAAATGGCCGTCCGGGTCTCGGCTACGGGATGACCGAAACGAACGCCTACGGTCCGCGAATCGAGGGTGACGACTCCATCGCGCATCCGAATTCCACGGGTCCGGTCCCGACGTTGGTCATGGACGTCGAGATTCGTGATGAGCAGATGCGCACTCTGGGAGTCAATGAGAAGGGCGAGATATGGATGAGATCGCCGACGTTGATCCGGGGCTACTGGCGCCAGCCCGAGGCCACGGCGAATACGCTGGTTGATGGCTGGCTGCGATCGGGTGATCTCGGTCATATTGACGGCGACGGCTACCTCTACGTCGAAGATCGCGTGAAGGACATGATCATCCGCGCCGGAGAGAACATCTACTCCGCGGAGGTCGAAGCCGCGATCTACGAACACCCCGCGGTCTACGAGGCCGCGGTGTTCGGACTGGCGGATGAGCGCCTCGGCGAGGTCGTCGCCTGCGTCGTGATGCTCAAGGCGGGTCAACGACTCAGCGCGGACGAGTTGCGCGTGCACCTTCAGACGCGACTGGCGAACTTCAAGATCCCGACGCGAGTGGCGTTCAGCGACGCACCATTGCCGCGAAACGCCCCCGGAAAAATGTTGAAGCGCGAGATGCCGGGGATCTACTTCGCCTGAGCGGAGGCAATCGCCGCTTGGGCGTATTCGGCGATGTTCATGCTCTCGATATCGCGAAGTTCGAACCAGGCGGCGTGGTCGGTGGTGCCGTGCACTTCGTGATGCAGCTCACCGCCCGCTAATTCAACGGTGAAGAGGATGCGCACCGTGTGGATCTTGTCGCCGTTGTCGCGCCGACGCACGTCGCTCGTGACGCCGAGCAGGACCGGATGATGGACTTCGAGGCCGGTCTCTTCGCGGAACTCGCGGATCAGGGTGTCTTCGGGCGCCTCCCCGAAGTCGATGCCGCCGCCGGGTAGCCACCACAACGGTGGAGTGTGGCGAGGGTTCGAGGAGCGCACGAGAGCGACGCGACTGTCGTCGATGAGAACGCCGTAGGACCGGACACTGGTGTGCTGCTTACTCATGAATTGACTGCCGCCCTAACTCGTACGTGCCCGGCGTCGCAGTTCTCGACCTCGAGAGGAACGCGGCGCGACCGCCTTCACTGGAGAGATTGTAGGCGAACCGGTCCTCACGGGCGCTGTGGTGCGAATACTGACGCGAGACCTTCATCCCTCAGTGCGGGTCCATCGCATGAGCGGTGGCGTCCCCGAGCCCCGTGATCTGGCGCTGATCGAATCGTTCGGCACATCGCGGCGAACAGAAGTAGTAGGTGACGTGGTCGACGTGGCGCGTGGCGCCCGGCGCGGCGGTGTCGACGGTCATCCCGCATATCGGGTCGGTCGCGACCGATGCCGAACGTCGAGAGCTGCGCGCGAGGAGCCATAGTGTGATCAGCACCACGGTCGCGACGATATTGAGCACCAGGGTCCACCCAAGTGCGAAGTTCCCACTGGCGAATCGCACGTGGTGCGAACTGGGCACCAACGACACGAGGTGAAAGAGCCGGTCGACGATGAGACCACCGGCGCTCATGACGAACCACAACAGCGCGAAGAGTCGCAGCGCCGCGTTGGTGCCGTAGAAGCGCCGGTAGATGAGCAACAGCGGCAACGTCACGAGGTCGGCGAAGATGAAACTGATCACTCCACCGAAGGCGACGCCGTGGGCCCAGAGCGCCGCGGCGAGAGGGATGTTGCCCACCGAACAGACGAAGGAGATGACGGCGAGGAGGGGAGCGATCGTGACGTTTTCGAGCACCGTCCACACACCGTGGCCACTCACGAAGAGGTGCGACCACCACCGATTGGGGACGTCGGCCATTATGAAACCGGCCACGACGAATCCCGCCAGCAGTTCCTTACGCAACATCGTGAGATCGCCAATGGTGAATCGCGCGGCGAGCTGGTAGTTCTCCTTCTCGCGTGCACGGGTACGCCAGCTCTGGTTCATACGTCCCATCGCCGGGGGCGAATCACCGAGAACGCGTTCGCGCAGTTGATCCTGGTAGCGACGAGAGAAGACGAAGTGGGTCGTGAACGAGAGCGCCGCGACCATGAGTACGCCGCCGACGAACTGCGCGACGAGGAACTGCCAGCCGAGCAACAGGTACAAGACAATGCCGAGCTCGATCACCAGATTGGTCGACGCGATCATGAAGACGATCGAGTTCGTCCACGACGCTCCGCGTGCGAAGAGGGCGCGCGACATCGCGCTGGCGGCGTAACTGCACGATGACGAGATGATGCCCAGCACCGACGCCTTGGCCACGGACGTGGCGTTGGTCGTACCCAGTTGAGCGCGCAGGCCGTCACGCGGCAAGAGGCTTTGCACGAGACCGGACAACGTGAAACCGAGGATCAAGGGCCACCAAGTGATCCAGAGCATGGCCAGGGCCTCGCGTAGGCCGTCACCTACGCCGTGGAGAAAAGTGTGAGTCGTGGCGAGCACGACTTAGCGGGTCGTGGGGAAGCCGAGATCGATTTGAGATTCCGAAGGCTGAGGCCAGCGCGTCGTCACCACCTTGGCGCGCGTGTAGAAGGCGAAACCCTCAGGGCCGTAGATGTGACTGTGGCCGAACAACGAGTTCTTCCAGCCGCCGAATGAATAGGCGGCAATCGGCACCGGGATCGGCACGTTGACGCCGATCATCCCGACACTCACTTCGCGCGAGAAGAGCCGCGCCGCGTTGCCGTCGCGCGTGAAAATCGCCACTCCATTGCCGTACTGATTGGCGTTGACCATCGAAACGGCGTCGGCGTAGGTCGCGACTCGCGACACGCCGAGCACCGGACCGAAGATCTCGTCGTCGTAGGCCTTCATTCCCGGCTCGACGCCGTCGAGCAGGCACGGCCCGACGAAGAATCCCGGCTTGTCGGCCCACGACGTGCCATCGCGCACGACGGTGATGCCATCACTCGGTGCCGAGTTGACGTAACTCACGACCCGGTCGCGGTGCTCTTTGGTGATGACCGGACCAAAGTCACTGCTCGGATCATCGCCCGGTCCGACGGTCAATCGGTCGAGTCGTTCGGTGATGCGGCCGATCAACTCGTCGGCGATGTCGCCGACCGCGACGACGACGCTGATCGCCATACACCGCTCCCCGGCCGAACCGAATCCGGCGTTGATGGCGGCGTCGGCCGCGATGTCGAGATCGGCGTCGGGCAGGACGACCATGTGGTTCTTGGCACCGCCGAGTGCCTGCACGCGTTTGCCGTGCTCGGTACCGGTGAGGTACACGTGGCGAGCGACCGGCGTCGAACCGACGAAGCTCACCGCGTCGATGCCCGGGTGCTCGAGGAGTCGGTTGACCGTGTCGGCGTTGCCGTGGATCACGTTGAAGACGCCGCTCGGCAGCCCGGCTTCTCGAAGAAGTTCGCCCAGGCGCACCGACACCGACGGGTCGCGCTCGGAGGGCTTAAGGATCACGGCGTTGCCCGTGGCGATCGCGTTCGCGGTCATCCATAACGGGACCATGATCGGGAAGTTGAACGGCGTGATTGCCGCGACGACACCGACCGGCTCGCGAATCGAGTGGACGTCGACGCCTTCGGCCACTTGGCTGGAGAAATCGCCCTTCATGTGCTCGGTGAGACCGCAGGCGTATTCAACGTTCTCGAGACCGCGCGCTAATTCCCCCTTCGCGTCGGCGATGGTCTTGCCGTGTTCTTGGGTGATCAGTGCCGCGAGCTCGTCAGCGTGCTCGACGAGGAGTTGGCGCAACGTGAAGAGGACGTTGGTGCGCCGGGAGAGGGTCGAATTGCGCCAGCCGTCGGCGGCGGTGCGCGCGATCGCCACGACGTCGTCAACCAGTCTCGCGTCGGCGATCGGAACGTGCGCGTTGACGTCACCGGTCGCGGGATTGAAGACGAGTAGATCGCCCTCTCCCTCGACGCGTTCATCGTTTATGAAATAGGGGATGGTCCTCATCGATACCTTCTTCTCACCCACCAATCTAACGGCTGGAATGAAAACCACCGTTAAGGTTTCCCCATGAGCGCCGCGCGAGAGAGTCGTTCGTTGCGCGACGCCGCGGCCGTGGATCCGCTCGGGCCCGGACGCTACGCCGGCGAGATTTCTGACGACTACACTGTCGTCGGACATCCGAACGGCGGCTATCTCCAATGCCTCTTGGCCAACGCCGCACTCGCGGCCGCGAGTGACGAGGGCGCAGCACACGTGCACACCACGGCCATTGCGACGAGCTACGTCACGGCCCCGAACGTCGGTCCGATCGAGCTTCTGACGACGGTGCGCCGAGTCGGTCGAAGTACCTCGTTCGTCCACGTCGAACTCGTCCAGGACGGGGCGGTGACCTCAGAGTCACTCGTCACGTTGGGCTGCCTCGCCGACGCCGCCACGGTGCGTTACCTCCACGCGAAGATTCCGGAGCTGGCACCGATCGACGAGTGCCTGCGGCGCACCGTGGTTGAAGAGATAAAGCTCATGGGCGTGGTCGATTTTCGTTTGGACCCCACGTGCGCGAAGTGGCTGGACGGAGAACGCAGTGACCTCGCCGAGATAAAGGGTTGGCTGCGACTTGATGACGGCGTGGGGGTGTGGGACGCGTGGACCCTCCTCTTCGCGAGCGACGGCTTGCCACCCGCCACGTTTCCACTTGGTACCTCGGGGTGGGTGCCGACGCTCCAGTTGACGTCCTACGTCCACCAGACACCGGTGGGTGAGTGGCTGCGCGCCCGCCAGTGGTGCGTCGTCATCACCGATGGTGTCGTCGAAGAGCGCTGCGAACTCTTCGACGCCCGTGATCAACTGGTCGCGACGTCGAGTCAGTTGGCGATGGTCCGGTTCCCGACGCGCGAGAGCCAATGAGCTCGCCCCACGCGCTCGAGGACGGTTCGCTGTTCATTCGAGCCCGTCTCACGATTCCCTCCGACGAGGTCGCACTTCGCGTCACGACGTCGGGAGGTCCGGGTGGCCAGCATGCGAATCGATCGTTGACGCGCGTCGTGGCGTCCTTTGACGTCAGAGAGTCGCAAGTCCTTTCGATCGCGGATCGCGAGTTACTCCTTGAGAAAATTGGTCCGGTCGTTCGCACCAGTGCCGGGCGATTTCGCTCGCAGGGACAGAATCGTGGCGCCGCGCTCGAGCAATTGGCGGGGAAGATCGCTGTGGCGTTGACCCGTATGCCGGCTCGGCGCGCGACCAAGCCGACAAAGGGTTCCAAGATTCGTCGCGTCGACGACAAGAAGGCGCGAAGTCGAGTGAAGGAACAGCGCCGTCGCCCGACGGACGACTAACGGACCTTGTTGAGGTGTCGCGCGATCGCTTCCAGGGCCGAATGAACGAGGCCGTCGAGTCCCGGGTCCGCGTCCTCGTGAGGACCGCGCAGCGGCGTCAGTGACGCGTACCCGGCAATCAGGAGAGCGCCGTCCTCATCGGCGTCCTCGTCGCTGACGTCGCCGATGTCGGGCGTCGCCGCGCCCAGCCGCAACGTCAGTTCGCCCTGGTCGCCGAGTGATTCGCCCTTGATCGATGGCCGCGCGGACTGTACGATGCCGGCACCGGAGATACGACCGCGGCGTACGCCCTTCATCTCAACTGCCGAGAGGTTGGGGACGTTGAGGTTGAAGAGCGTGCGCGAAGGCGCGTTCATGAGTTCCTGCAGCACTTGGATCGCGACCTCGCCGGCGGTGTCGTAGTGCACGTCCTCGCCCCACTGCACCGAGACGGCGAGACCCGAGAGGCCGAGTTGCGCGCCGGTGAGAATGGCGCCGATCGTGCCGGAGTGCAGGACGCTTCGTCCGACATTCGCGCCGGCGTTGATGCCCGAGAGGATCAGGTCCGGCTGGAACTCGAAGCTGCCGACGGCGCCGAGTATTGCGCAGAGCGCGGGGGGAGCCTCGAGGGAGTACGCCACGAGCGACTCCGCTCCGGGGATCGTGCGACGTTCGTAGGTGACGCTGGGGTGTGAGAAGACGTCGCCGACTGCCGCGGACATGCCGGAGTGGTTCTTGCTCGGGGCGACGACGATGGCCTCACGAACCTCGGTCGCGGGGGCTTCGTCGATCCACCGCGCGACGTTTCGCGCCAGCACTTCAAGGCCCGGGGCGCCGATTCCGTCGTCGTTGGTTATGAGGATTCGCATACGGCGTTACCATAACGGGCGTACGTTACACATCCGTGATTAAAGGGAAAACCGCCTAATGCTTCCATCCGGGGAACAGATTGCAATCGCCCACGGCGAAGAACGGGCCGTGATCACCGAGGTGGGCGCGACCTTGCGGACCTTCGTGAAGGGCGGGCTCAGCGTCATCGAGGGTTTCGCCGGCGAGGAGGTGCCGACCGGCGCGAGGGGACAGGTGCTCTACCCGTGGCCCAATCGGATGGGCGACGGTGACTGGTCGTTCTCCGAGCGAACGGCCCGTCCGACCATCGATGACGTCGCGCACGCCACGGCGATTCACGGCCTCGTTCGCTGGCGACCCTTTCGAATCGAATCGGTCAACCAGAATCGCTGCTCCCTGACGCTCTTGTTGCACCCGTCGCCCGAGTATCCCTTCCTCAGCGAAATCAATGTCACCTACCACTTGGGTCGACTGGGTTTGACGGTGACGACGACGGTGACCAATCGCGACGACGTACCACTACCGTTCGGCGTGGGCTTTCATCCGTACCTCGCCGTGACGACTCCGACCATCGAAGGTGCCGAATTGGAGATCCCCGCCAACGCCTACGTCGCGGTGAACGGTCGCCAGCTGCCGACCGGCGAGATCTTGCCGGTGGCGGGGAACAGTTTCGACTTCACCTCGCGCAAATCGGTCAGCGGTCACGAATTGGACACGACGTTCACTGAATTGATCCGCGACGACTCGGGGTTCGCGACCGTCGTCCTCGCGGACGCCACGGGTGGAGAGATCGAGCTCAGTGTCGATCGCAACTTTCCCTACCTCCAGGTCTTCACCGGCGACCACTTGGAAAAGGGCCGTCGACGCACGGCGGTGGCGGTCGAGCCGATGACTTGTCCACCCGACGCACTTCGCAGCGGTAAGGACGTCGTCGTTCTCGAACCGGGACAGCACTGGGCCGGCTCGTGGCGACTGCGCCGGAGGTAGCGATGAGCGAACGCGTCGTACTGGTCACCGGTTCGACGAGCGGTATCGGCGAGGCGACGGCGCTTCGTTTCGCCACGGCCGGCGACCGCGTGGTCTTCAACTCGCGGAACAGCGTGGCGGCGGGAGAGCGACTCGCTGCCGCGACCCCGAACTCGATCTACGTGCAGGCCGATATCGCCCGGAGCGAGGACTGCGCACGCCTCGTCGCCGACGTCATCGAACACTTCGGACGTCTCGACGTGTTGGTCAACAACGCCGGCACGACCAAAGTCATTCCCCACGCCGACCTCGCGGCGGCGTCGCTCGATGTGTGGCGTGAGATCTTTGAGGTCAACGTCTTTGGGACGTGGAGTCTGTGCGTGGCCGCGATGGACGCACTGCGCGCGAGCCACGGCGCCATCGTGAACGTCTCATCCCTGGCCGGGGTTCGACCGCTCGGCTCGTCGATTCCCTACGCCGCGTCAAAGGCCGCGGTCAACCACATGACCGCGTTGCTCGCGAAGGTCGTCGGCCCCGAAGTGCGCGTCAACGCTGTCGCGCCCGGACTCGTGGACACCCCGTGGACCGAGGACTGGGACACCGTGCGCGGATTCGTGAACGCCGCCGCGCCGCTGAAACGTAGCGGCACGCCGAACGATATTGCCGAGGTGATCGTCACCCTCGCGTCGTCGGCGTACGTGACGGGCCAAGTCGTCGTCATCGACGGCGGTCTGGGACTCGCGACGTAGTTGGCGGTGGGGGCACGAAGAGCCGCAGGACCCGACAGAGCACGGCCGTCGCCGGCACGATGAAGAGGCGATTTCGCACCGGCCAGCGTTTGACGCCGAGGAGGTCACTCTGCCAGGGCGTCATCAAGGCAAAGGAACATCGAACGAGCAGCCAGTTGACCGAACGACGCGTGATTCCTCGTTGGACGCCGCGTACGACGAAGTCGCGCGCCGTCGCACCGTCGGGACTGAGTCGCAGTTCCGGTCGGAATCGCTGAATCGTGGCGTCGAGTTCCGCGACGGAGGTCGGGGGATTGACCATGCCCAGATCGAGAGCGAGATTCGCCATTTCGCTGACGTAACGGTCCGCGTCGGCGTCGCTCAACTTCACCGTGCCGAATCGTCGATAGGCGGTGAGGAACATCGAGGTTTCGGCCGCGTGCACCCACGCCAGTAGGTGCGGATCGTTCGCGAAGTAGGCGACACCGTCATCGGCGACGCCACGTACGACCTGGTGCACCGCGAGGACCCGTTCGATCGACGCGTACGCCTCGGCCTTCGTGCCGTAGGTCGTGAATCCGATGAAGTTCGCCGTTTGCAGAAGGCGACCGAGGGGGTCTTCGCGGTAGCGCGAGTGTTGGGCCACGCCGGCCATGGTGTGCGGATGGAGCATCTGAATGAACAGCGATCCGAGTCCGCCGACGAGCATCGGTGGGAGATCGCCGTGGATAGTTCGCGCCACGCTGTCGAGGGCGAAGTAGGCCTCTACCGAATCGTTGCAACGAGGCGGTGGTTGCTTGGAGAGCCCGACGGCGGCGCGAATGTCGCGATTGACGCGTCGTCGAAACCGGATCAGAGCTTCACTGGCCACGATGGCTGATACCTTTCCTCGCGATTTCTCATGGCCAGACTAGGTTCGCCGCTTTCATTTCATTCGGCGGTCTGGGACACTTGTTCCATGGCCTCCACGCAACCCCTTCGTCGCACGACGACCGAGGGCGACGTCCAAACCCAAGACGCCGTCGAGACCAAGAAGCCCTGGAACGTGATTGTCTGGAACGACCCCGTCACCCCCATGACCGTCGTCGTCGTAATCTTCAAGAAGATCTTCGGATACTCGAATAACAAGTGCACGCAGTTGATGTTGGCCGTGCACCACGAGGGCCGAGCGCTCGTGTGGTCCGGTCATCGTGAGCGCGCCGAGAGCTACTGCGTCAAGCTCCAGGTCTCCGGACTGCAAAGCACGATCGAACAGGATGCCTGATGGCGGGAAGCAAGATCTTCACCCGTCGTCGCGACGGCCGAGTCGAAGTTCGCATCAACGACTACGGACGTTCCGTCGTGCGTAGTGCGTTCGCGAATGTGCTCGCCGCCGAACGTGACCCCGAGCACGAGTGGCACGTGTCGTTGTCGGGTCCTATTGATCCGAGCCTCGATCACGACAACCCGACCTCGACGCTCGCGCGACAGACCGAGACCTCGACAAACGCCGAATTGGCGAGCCTCACCGTCGACGAACAGTTCCTGAACGACGCCGAAGCCTGGGTCTGGCTCACGACACTCCAGGTCGCACTTCGTTCGACGGCTCAGACGAACGGGCTGCACACCGACGAACAACTGGCCGCCGCCGACGACGAAATGCTGAGTTACGTGCACATGATTCAATCATTACTTTTTGAACTCGCGGCCTGTTTTTAGCAGGGGCCAGCCCTATCAATTCTCTGACAATTCCAATGAATACAGGCTTTTTCAGGAATAGTGCGTTCTAGCCTTGGTGAATGACGGCGGCCTCAGATCGACTCGAGCTGTCACGTCTCGTACACCGGTTCGGCCTCGGTCCTAAGCCCGGCGAATACCTCCAGTTGCTCGCCGGCGGCATCCCACAAGCACGCGCGAAGATTCTGTCTCGACGGTCCGATCCCGGTCTCAACGCACTCGTGACGCCGCCGTTCCCCAACATGGGTCAGGTGCCATCCGATCCGACCGCGAGCGCCGCCTACTGGACAGAAGTCTGGGACCAGTCGCTCACCGTGGCGATCTGGTGGATGGACCGGATGGTGCTCGCCGACTCTCCGTTCATTGAACGCATGACCTGGTTCTGGCACGGGCACTGGGCGACGTCGATCAGCAAGGTTCAATTCGCGCGGGCGATGAAGATTCAAAACGAAACGCTGCGCACGCACGCGCTGGGAAACTTCAAGGACATGTCGCGAGCGATGGTGAAAGACTGCGCGCTCATCTACTGGCTTGACGGAGAGCAAAACGTCGCCTATTCGCCGAATGAGAACCTTGGTCGTGAGTTCATGGAGCTCTTCACCCTCGGCGTGGGCAACTACACGCAAACCGACGTCCACCAAGCGGCCCTCGGCTTCACCGGCTACAACGTCGATTTGACAGCCGGCACCGTCTCGTTCGACCCGAAGATGCACGACAGTTCACCGGTCAGCGTCCTCGGCAAGCGCGAGGTCTTAGACGCGGTGTCGTTGAGTGATTGGATCGTGTCTCGTCCAGAGAACGCGAAGTTCATTGCGCGCCGACTGTGGTTCCGTTTTATCTCCACGACCGTTGAACCGCCCGCGTCGCTGGCGAAGGTCTTCGAGAATCGCGATATCTCGCTGCTCATCAACACCATCGCCCGCAACCCCGCGATGCGTCGTCCGCAGTACTCACAGGCGAAATCGCCGGTCGAGTGGTTCGTCGCGGCCTGTCGCGCATTGCGCGTCACGCCGTCGAAGTTCGGGTCCGCGGGGGATCTGACTTGGTTACTTTCTTCGATGGGTCAGTTCCCCTTCAAGCCGCCGAGCGTCGGTGGTTGGCCGTACGACGAGGCGTGGCTCACCGCGGCCGCCATCCCGTATCGCGTGAACATCGCCACCAGCCTGGTGAAGAGCGGTCACCTCGAACCTTTGACGTCCGTGCCAAAGTCCAAGATGGTCCAAGCGGCGGCCGACTGGTTGGGCGTGGCTCAGTGGAGCACGCGCACGGAGCGCGCTCTGAATCAGGCGGTGTCGGACCCCGCGCGCTTGGCGCTGCTGGCGTTGAACGCACCCGAATATCTGGTGAACGCATGAGTCCCTGCGACTTCAACCGACGTCAGTTCCTCAAGTACACCGGCGCTGCCGGCGCGGCGACAGTGGCGGCGAACCTGTCGATGGACGACGTTGCCCGGGCCGCGAGCGTCACGCCGCTGCCGGTCGGCACGCCAATACTTGTGATCGTCACGCTCTACGGCGGCAACGACGGACTCAACACCGTGGTGCCTTATCTCGACCCGGCCTATCTCTCGAATCGACCGGACATGTCGCTTGACGCGTCCCAGGTGCTTCCGCTGAGTGATTCGTTGGCGCTCAACGGTACCATGACCGGGTTTAAGTCGTTGTGGACCGCGAACAAGCTGGCCATCGTGCTCGGAACGAGTTATCCCAACCCGAACCTTTCGCACTTCTCGTCGATGGCGATTTGGCAAACCGGCTCGCCGGTTGAGGAGATCTCGAGTGGCTGGATTGGTCGCTATCTCGATGCGTATCCTCGGGACCCCTTTCGCGCCATCGGCATCGACTCGACACTTCCGGCCCTCTTCGCAGGGAACGACCGCGTGGGCTCGATGGTTCCCGTAAGTGGCCTTCAGGTGCCCTACGGCTCGCTGGCGACTCAGATGGAACTCCTCGCCGACACCTCTAGGCAGGACAACGCGTTGGTCGCCGACGCCGCGGAATCCATCGGTGACCTCTTCGCGCTTTCGTCAGTCCTGGCGCCAATCCTTAAGACCGCTCCGCCCACGTCCGTCTTGCCGCTCGCCCAACAGCTCGACGTCGTGGCCAACATGATTACGGGGAACGTGCCGACTCGGGTCTACTCCGTGTCACTCAGTGGCTTTGACACGCACGCCGACGAATTGAGCCAGCAGAACGTCCTCGTTGGACAACTCTCGGACGCGATCGCCGCGTTCCTCACTCAGATCGGAACCTCGCCGCGCGCCGATGACGTGGTCGTCATGGTCTATTCGGAGTTTGGTCGCCGTGTGCAAGCCAACGGAGGCGAAGGCACTGATCATGGTACGTCCGCGCCAGTTTTCGTCGCCGGAAACCGTGTCGCCGGTGGTTTCTATGGTGAGCAGCCCTCACTCACCAACTTGGTGCAGGGAGACCTCGCGGTCGTGGTCGACTTCCGTGACGTCTACGCTTCTATGCTCGAAGACGTCCTCGGCACCGACGCCGGCAAGATACTCAACAACTGGTCGACGAAACTCAACCTGATCACGTCAGCCTCGTAGCGACATCACCGCACCGTTCGCCTCGGTAAAGGTGCACGTGTTAGGCCCGGGCTCGACTCACCACTTCATTGATTGACGCGACCATGTCGTCGGCGCTGGCGCCGGGTCCGAAGACCGCGGCTACGCCCGCCGCGCGCATATCCTCGAGGTCGTTGTTCGGCACGATGCCACCCACGACGACCGGGATATCCGAGCCTTTCGCGCGCAGCGTCTCGACGACCATCGGGGCGAGAGTGAGGTGTGCCCCCGACAGCATCGAGAGGCCGACGACGTCGACGTCCTCTTGAATGGCTGCGATCGCCACGGTCTCGGGAGTCTGGAAGAGTCCGGTGTAGACGACCTCCATCCCGGCGTCGCGCAACAATCGTGCGACGACCTTGATGCCGCGGTCGTGACCGTCGAGGCCGACCTTGGCGACCAGTACACGTATGGTCACAGCGTCGGCACCTCGACGTGACGTCCGAAGACCTTTTCCATGGTGCCCATCATCTCGCCGACGGTCACGTAGGCGCGACTGGCATTTATCAGCGCCGGCATGAGGTTCACTTCGGGGTCAACGGCGTCCTTCGTCAACTCTTCCAGGGCCAGCAGCACTTTCGCGTCGTCGCGGTCACGGCGAACGTCGTTCAACCGTCCGACTTGTTTGCGTTCGTCTTCGTTCGTGATGCGAAGGATCTCCAAGTCCGCGTCATCATTGCCCTCGGTGAAGTCGTTCACACCGACGACGACGCGCGAGCCCTGGTTGAACGAGCGCTCGAGGTTGTAGGCCGACTCGGCGATTCGGCCCTGGAACCAGTTGTCCTCAATGCCCTTGATGCAACCCTCGAGCATCGAACCCTCACCCATGGCCAATATCTCGGCGAAGATCTCTTCGGCCTGGCGCGCCATCTCGTCGGTCAGCTCTTCGACGAACCACGATCCGCCCAAGGGGTCCGCGACGTTCGTGACGTTGGTCTCATAGGCGATGACCTGCTGGGTCCGCAGCGCGATACGCGCCGCTTTTTCCGAGGGCAGCGCGAGCGCCTCGTCCATCGAGTTCGTATGCAGCGACTGCGTGCCGCCCAACACGCCCGCGAGCGCCTCGATCGCGGTGCGCGCGATATTGACTTCGGGCTGCTGGGCCGTCAGCGATACTCCGGCGGTCTGCGTGTGAAAGCGCAACTTCCAGCTCAGCTCATTGGTTGCGGCGTAGTGGCCCCTCATCCACGTGGCCCAGAGTCTGCGCGCCGCGCGGTACTTCGCAATCTCTTCGAAGAAGTCGATATGGGCGTTGAAGAAGAACGAGAGTCGAGGCGCCACCTCGTCGACGCCGAGACCGGCCTGACGCGCCAATTCTACGTAGGCGAAGCCGTTGGCGAGGGTGAAGGCGAGTTCTTCGGCGGCCGTCGAACCGGCCTCTCGAATGTGGTAGCCCGAGACCGAGATCGAGTTCCACTTGGGCATCTCGGCCGCGGTGAAGGCAATCGTGTCGCGCACGAGGCGCATCGACTGTCGCGGCGGGAAGACGAACTCTTTCTGGGCCTGGTACTCCTTCAAGATGTCGTTCTGCAACGTGCCGCCGAGTTGCGCGCGCGCGACGCCGGACTCTTCGGCCTGGGCGACGAAGAGAGCGAGCATCACGGCGGCCGGGGAGTTGATGGTCATGGACGTCGTGATGGTGGCTAAGTCGATGTCGGCGAAGAGGTCGCGCATGTCGCGAAGGCTGTCAATCGCGACCCCGCAACGTCCGACTTCACCCAGGGCCATCGGATCATCGGAGTCGAGTCCCAGCAGGGTCGGCATGTCAAAGGCCGTCGATAAGCCCTGTCCGCCCGCGGCGATGATCTCCTTGAAGCGCCGGTTCGTGTCGATCGCCGTGCCGAAGCCGGCGAACATTCGCATGGTCCACAGCCTCGAGCGGTACATGCCGGCGTGGACGCCACGGGTATAGGGGAACTGTCCCGGGAATTCACTGTTCTCCGGTCCGTAGACCGGAGCAAGTGCGACGCCGGACATCGTCGAGAACGTGGCGTCACGCTGGGCGGACGCTTCATAGAGTGCAAGCCACTGGTCGTAGGCCGACGGGGTCATCTGGTCACCTCCGGGACATTCTGTCCTGGCGTCAGCATAGGTTCCGTGCATTCGCGACAAAATGGCGCTGTACCGAGCGCCGCGGCCGTCCCGTGAACGTATCGAACCATCAATTCACCGTAGGCTCTAGACCATGCCCTTTTTGCCCCGTCGCCGTTTCCAACTCATCTCCCTCGCCCTCGGCGCCACGCTGGTACTGACCGTCACGCCGATCGCCGCGCAGGCCTCGGTCAGCAATCCGACGACGAAGTCGGTCCTGAAGGCGACGAAAACCGCCATGGCTAAAGAGTCCGGCGTCCATGTCTACGTCACGTCCAAGTCCGGCACTGAGGACAGCATCGTGACCGTCGACATTGGCGCCACCTACGGAAAAGAGACGATCACGTCGGGCAAGAGCGTCGTGAACATCATCGTCACTCCGACGGACGCCTATTTGAGCGGCAGCAAGACCGGCCTCACCACGATCATGAGCCTCACCGCCGCCGAGCAGAAGAAAGTCGGGACACATTCGGTCGTAATGAAGTCCGGTACGACCCCCTACACCAGCTTCCACTCGAATCTCACCACCTCGGTCCTCGCGGGGATCCTGCCCGTAGCCAAGGGCACGAAGTACAAAGTGAGCAGCGACAGTTCCAAGGACTATCAACTCACCTGGAAAACCGCGGCGACGAGCACGGCGGGGGCCACGAAGAGTGTCCTGACAATTTCTTCGGGATCGAAGACGCTTCCCATCAAAGAAGTGATCACCGGCACGTCCGGTGGGGGAACGACAACGTTCTCCAAGTGGGGCAAAGAGATCGTCGAGCAAGCACCCGCGGCCGCCAACACGATTCCTTACGCCAAGGTCATTGGCTGATCTTCAAAAGCGGTCACGTTCGTGACTCGATCGATACTGCAATGAATCGACAATGACGGCCTGACGTCAGGTGATCACTTTGGAGAAGTTCCTGATGTGGACGACGTTCTTGGGGTAGTACACGAAGGTCGCGCGAGAGCCAATGCCGGACCAGACATGGCTGATCGATGCCGGAACTCGCGTCAGTGGATCGGCGCAGTTCTGATCCCACCACTTGTTGATCAGAAGGCTTTCGCCTTCCATTGTCTTCGCAACGTTCCCGGTCGTGCGAAAGAACGCGGTGAAGTCAGCGCGTGGAACTTGTGGTCCATTTTTCTTCAATGTCGCCTCGTACGCGCGCCACGTCACTTTCTGACTCGGGGTCAGCTTCGTCCGCTCGGAGTGCTTCCACTTGTCGACGAACTGGGTCATCGCGTAGATGTTCTGGCAGTAATGACCGCTGGTGCTCCACGGTCCGATGCCAAACGGATTCTCGGCGCCGGCGACGACAGTGCACGGTCCAACGACAACGACGAGAGCGACCAGCAGGAGAACAATCGCAATCAGGGTCCTGACGATCGTCTTCACGACCAGAACCTAGCCCTCGACACTGGAGATTGTCGCAATGTTGCGAATGTGTCACACATTCGTCGTGCAACGGTTGTTGAGGAATTCACCTCACGATACGGATGCAACATTCTCGATCATCGCCGACTCAACTCTTGCGATTCGAATGGCGCTTTATGTGAGACGCCCCGCAATCGCTGCGATTGCGCCGACGCCGAAAAGGACGCCGTAAGTCTGTAGCCAGGTTGACCAACCGCCCGGTCGCGCGCGAGAGATAAGTCCAGCGAAGACCAGTGCGATGACGCAGGTAATAGTTACTGCCGTTCCACCAGACGAAAACGTCCACGGTACTGCGGGCACGAGAATCGTGATTGACGTCGCGACGCCCATGATCATCGCCTGTCGAAGATTGCGCTTGGGATCAGAGAGGAACTGGCTTGCGGCCATACCCAGACCTTCGGCTATGAACAAGCCAATCACCGCGGCGACCACCACCTTTCGTCCGTGCGTCATTGTCGCGAGTATCAACGCGATACTGGCGACAAGTCCGTCCGAGGCACCGAAAATTGTCGTCGTCAGCGTGACGGAATCCGTATCTTCAATCGACTTACGCTTCATCACTGTGGCTACGCATCCCCTCCAAAAAGTGAAGTTGGCCAGAAATGGCGCAAAAATTGAACGCGGATTGCTGACCTCGAGCCAACGATAACTCGCGCCGGAAGCAGCTGATGCCGCGAGCCCTCGCGCAGTGCCGTACGAACGACGGGTTGCGTGGATATCAGTCTCATGAAGCGAGGCGAATCCTGGCGGTCGCGACGCTCATAGTACGTTGGCTCGTAATGCGTTACGACGACTGGTTTCTCACCTCGGAAGAGCGGGGCAACCCAATGACCGAGATCGACGCGCATCGTTCTGGAGGTGCTGCGTGGACCGAAGGCAACCACGTTGCCTTCCTGATTGAGGGGGTTTCATACTTCAACCGTCTTGTCGACATCATCTCAATCCTCGAGCCTCACGACGAAATCCGCTTCGCCGATTGGCGCGGAGACGCGGACGAACGTGTATCTCGAGACGGAACTTCGATTGCGGCCCTCGTGGCCCACGCATGTCGACGAGGTGTCGACGTTCGAGGATTGCTTTGGCGTTCGCACAGTGACCGCTTCGGGTTCAACTCGCAACAAAATCGACGCCTCGCCATTGAGGTGACCGAGGCGGGCGGTGAAGTTCTACTCGATGAGCGAGTGCGCCGAGGCGGATCGCATCATCAAAAGATGGTCCTTATTCGCCATCCCTCGCGTCTTGATCGTGACGTGGCGTTCATCGGCGGAATCGATCTCAGTCACGGTCGCCGAGATGACAGCGGGCACAGCGGAGACTCACAAGCCATCAAATTGGACCCGCGGTACGGACATCGTCCCCCGTGGCACGACGTCCAACTCGAGATTCGAGGACCGACCATTGCCGAACTCGATCTCACGTTCCGGGAACGGTGGGAGGATCCGACGCCGCTGAATCACTCGGGCCGACTGCGGGCGTTGCTCTCGCGAACGATGTCGCGAGATCGTGTCACTCGTCCGCTCCCCGCGCCTTTGGCTGTCCCGGCGACGCAGGGCGGACACGCCGTTCAGGTGCTTCGGACCTATCCATCGCGGCGCCCCAAGTATTCGTTCGCGCCCGATGGCGAACGAAGCGTCGCGCGAGCGTTCGCCAAGGCGATTACGAGAGCGCGCACCGTGATCTACATCGAAGACCAATATTTCTGGTCCGTCGAAATCGCGCGGCTACTGGCCGAGGTGTTGCGGCAACAGCCGAAACTGCAAGTCATCGGCGTCGTTCCGCGTTACCCCGACAAGGACAGCAAGTGGGCGGGGCCTCCGAGCAGACTCGCCCAAGCGCGGGCCATCGCCATTGTGAAAGAGGCCGGGGGCGATCGAGTCGGAATCTACGACATCGAGAACGAAGTCGACACTCCCATTTACGTCCACGCCAAGGTCTGTGTCATAGATGACGTGTGGGCAACCGTCGGATCGGACAATCTGAATCGTCGCTCGTGGACTCATGACTCGGAACTCTCGTGCGCTGTGATTGACAGCGAACTCGATGAACGGATCCCGCTTGATCCGGGCGGCCTCGGTGACGGGAGCCGCAAATTCGCGCGCGCGTTGCGTTTGTCGCTCTGGGCTGAGCACCTCGGAAGATCGCCGGATGACCCGGAACTCTTGAATCTGTCGCACAGTTCTGTTCTGTGGCGAAAGGTCAGCGAAGAACTCGAAGTGTGGCGGGCAAGTCCCGACGGGGAACACCGCCCAGCAATTCGGATTCGACCGCACGTGATCGATCCCGTTCCAGGTGGCAACCGGGGTTGGGCCGGTCTGGCGTACCGGTTAGTCTTCGACCCCGACGGTCGTCCGCTCAAGCTTCGACTACGACGGGGCTTCTAAACAATCGCGTCCGCGTGACGATGGGTTGGCCATTGAATTCACGTGGGCACATCTCTTGATCATTTACACATGGTCAATGATCTACGTTTGAAATCGGTTGTGAAACGTCGGCGTTCGGTTCCCGGGAGGGATGCAGTCAACTTCCCCGATTCGACAATCTTGATACCGGTGGAGCGAAACACTGATGATCAAAAGGCACGTCGAAACCGGCGCAATGTGAATTCGTCAGGTGAAATCGTCTGAAGGCCATACGATCTCAGCCTTATTATTACCGGATCGAATAGTGAGTCGCGCCCTATAGTGAAGTTGAAGGCACCCGGACCCCGTTTCCTTCTGTCTTGGCCGATGGCCAAGTCGACAGGAGAGAAGTGCCATCCGTGGGCACCATCGAAGAGGACTTTGGCGTTCGCGCTATCGCTACGGGTTTTCTCGTGGACGCAGCGCTGGGCACACTCGATCGCAGCGTCAAGTTCGACGCCGGCGTGCAGGGCACATTCACACAACCGGGACGGAATCTATGAGCGACGTGGTCGTGAAGGGCCACGGTTCACTCGTGTCGACACACGCCAGAGATGGCGAGGGACCACGAAGGTTCCTCGCTCCGTCGGACGAAGGACCGGCAAGTCGCCTGGTAAGAGGAGTGGCTCGAGGGCATTCCAGCACCGCGATCGCGATCGCGGTCGTTGCTTCGTTCGTGGCAATGGGATTAATACTCGTGGGACTGGGCCTCCTCCTTACTCACGTCCTCGAGCACGGCTCGATCGGCGTCTGGGACCACCACGTCAGCCAATGGTTCGACCAACATCGCAGCGTTCGCTGGAACCGAATCACGGGCGACGTGACCGACATTGCAGACACGTTCGAAGTCGCCGGCGTTGCCGCGATTGTTACTATCCTGCTTTTGGTTCGACGATGGGGGCGCCAAGCATTCCTGCTCGTCGCCGGTCTGGTCATCGAGCTTTCGGTCTTCCTTACGGCGAATAAAATCGTCGCTCGGCCTCGTCCGGCCGTCAGTCATTTAGGCGGAACGCCCTCGACGTTCAGTTTTCCTTCGGGTCACACGGCGGCAACCATCGTTCTCTGGGGCGGCGTCGCAGTCATAGTTATGGTGGCGACCTCTCGGTGGTGGGCCCGCATCGTGATGTGGACTCTCGCGGTCGTTCTTACTCTCGCCGTTGGCTTGTCTCGGGTGTATCGCGGTGAGCACTATCCGACCGACGTCATGGCCGGAGCGGTGTTGGGTATCGGTTCCCTCGTGGCTGGCGTGTTCATCATTCGAGTGACCGGCGTCAATCGTGCCGCCAAAGTTCATTCGGCGCAGAAACAGATTTCAGCCCACGACGAGGGCCAGCTGGACCGGGCGCCGCAGTGACGTCGGTCGCCGTGATTGCCCACAAGAACAAAAACCTTGGCGGCGGACTCGTGGAGTTGCGACAGGTCTTAGCTGACCGGGGCTTTCCCGATCCTCTCTGGTACGAGGTGCCCAAGAGTCGCGCGGCGCCCAAACGGGCGCGTCAGGCGGTGGCCGAAGGGGCGGACCTGCTCTTCATATGGGGCGGCGACGGCACCATCCAGCGTTGCGTCGACGCCGTCGCCGGAGAAGCCGTGAGCCTCGCTCTCTTGCCGGCGGGCACCGCCAATTTGTTGGCGAACAATTTGGGTGTTCCGATCAATCTGAGTGAAGCGGTCGATGTCGGTCTGCACGGCGGCCGGCGACGATTAGATGTTGGGGTTTTGAACGGCGAGCGTTTCGCCGTGATGGCCGGTGTCGGTTTTGACGCGATCATGATGCGCGACGCCGACGGTGAGTTGAAGGGACACTTTGGCCGCTTGGCGTACGTGTGGACGGGCGCGCGCGCCACGCATATGACCAGTCGCCGCGTCCGCATTGAGATCGACGGAAAACCGTGGTTCAAGGGCAGGGCCAGTTGTGTCTTGCTCGGCCAGATGGGTACGTTGGCCGCCGGTATCTGTGCTTTTCCCGATGCGCAACCCGATGACGGACTGCTCGAGGTCGGCGTCGTCACGGCAAAGAATGCACTGCAGTGGACGCGGGTGCTCAGTCGACTGGTGGTCGGGGACGCCAAACACTCGCCGTTTACTCAAATGGGTCGAGGCAGCAAGATCAAGATCAGAGTCGATCGACCTACGACCTTCGAACTCGACGGGGGCGCTCGCAAAGCGAAGAAGAATTTCCGCGCCAGCGTCGAACCAGGCGCAATCACGGTCTGCGTGCCAATGAAGGAGAAAGTATGAGTAGCGCCAAACTGGTTCCCGAGACTCGTGGTCTCACTGGTGACGACGCGTGGGCAGTGCTCAAACGCACCGGCTGGGGTCGCATCGCGAAGGACGCCTTTAAGAGGTTGCGCGTGGCGGACGGCTTCAGTCACGCCCGCTCGCTGGCCTTCTTGATTTCGCTCCTCGCCATCGAGGGATTGATCGGCACTGTCGGACTCGCGAGCGTCTTGCACAAGGGTGAAATAAGCAACATCATCGACGCCACCGTGCGCCGAACTGTTCCCGGACCGGCCGGCCACGTACTGACCACGGCGGTGACCCAGGCTCACCGCGTTGCCGCCGGACATCACTACGGCGCACTTCTCTTCGGATTGATTGGTGCACTCGTGGTCGCGACCACGGCGATGGGTCAACTCGAGCGCGGACTGAATCGAATCTACGGGGTCGAGCAGGACCGCCCCACTTTGAAGAAATACGGCCTCGCGATGTTTTTCGCGCTCAGCGTCGGCACGATCGGAGCCGCGGCTTTCGTGTGCCTCGCCTTTGGCCGGGACCTCTTTGTCTCGGTGCACAATGACACGCTGACGTCGGTGTGGTCAGTGGCGCGATGGCCGCTCGGCGTGGGCTTGGCGGCCGTTTCCGTCACCCTGCTCTTTCGCTACTCGCCACGACGCCGTCAGCCTCAATTGTCGTGGCTCGCCTTCGGCTCCGGGATCTCGGTCTTCCTCTGGGGGTTGGCGACGATCGGCCTCGGTCTGTTCTACGGGTCGAGTTCGTCATTCGGGGCGACCTACGGGCCCCTGGCGGGTGTTGTGGCGTTGCTCGTATGGAGTTTGTTGTCGAGCATCTCCTTGTTCTACGGTGCCGCGGTCGCGGCCCAACTTGAGGCCCTGCGAACCGGGGCGCCCGCGCCCCAGGACGCCGAGAAGGTGGCAGAGTCAGATCCAGCGAGTGATTCGACGCGACCTAAGGAATTAGCGCGTGAGCAATGAAGTCACTCCCAGTTCGGCACCGGCTTCGCTCGAACTGATTGGAAGGGCGCAACGCACGCTCGAAGGGATCATCGGAGTTTCCGCGACCGAAGGCAATCGTGTCGCGGTGTTGCACAACGGATGCGAGATCTTTCCGGCCATGCTCGACGCCATTCGTGGCGCTGAACACACCATCGACTTCCTCACTTTTGTCTACTGGAAGGGCGAGATCGGTATCGAAATTGCCGAGGCGCTCGGAAGTCGGGCCAAGGCCGGGGTCCGCGTTCGGGTGCTCTTGGACGCGTGGGGGTCGAAACCGATCGAGGGTCATTTGATCGACGAAATGGAGAAGGCGGGGGTCCAGTTGCGCTGGTTCCGTCCACTGAGTCGGGTGCGCCTCGGCGAGGTGAACCACCGCACGCATCGCAAGGTCCTCGTGGTCGACGAGTCCGTCGCCTTCACCGGTGGTGTGGGCATTTCTGATCTCTGGAAGGGCGACGCGCGCAACGAACACGAGTGGCGCGATACCCACTTCAAAGTCGAGGGCCCGGCCGTCGACGGACTGCGCGCGGCGTTCTTGGACAATTGGGCCGAAACTGATGCGCCCATTTTTGACACTACCTGCGACCGATTTCCCGATCAACCTAAGCCCGGTCAGAGCGTCATCCAGTGCGTACGCGGTGCATCAGCGATGGGCGGCAGCGATTTGGCGAGTGTCTTTCGGACCCTCTTACAGTTGACCCAACGACAACTACGCATAACGACCGCCTACTTCGTACCGGACGACGCTCTGACGAAGCTTCTCTGCGACGCGGCGGCGCGCGAGGTCAAGGTACAGATCTTGCTTCCTGGTCCCTTCGCCGATAAACGTTTCGTGCAACTGGCGGCCGAGGTGAACTACGAGGGCCTCATCGAGTCCGGGGTCGAACTGTGGAACTTTCAGCCTTCGATGATGCACGCCAAGACCATGACCGTGGACGGTCAGGTGGCCAACGTGGGCTCGGCGAATTTCAACTCTCGATCCCTCAACTGCGATGAAGAGATCAACATGGTGATTTTCGATGAATCGATCGTGCGCACCCTTGATCAACACTTCGATGAAGATCTCGAACGAAGTGTCCGGATCGATCCGAGTCGCTGGAAGCAGCGCTCGTTGCTTCAACATGTCAAAGAAAAACTCGTCGCGCCCCTGCGCCGCGTTTCGTAAGGAGTCACGATGCTCATAATTTTGATCACTCTATGTACGGTCGTGGTTCCGGGCGTCGCCGCCGGAATCTTCGCGTACCGGTGGCCCCGGGCCGCTCTTACGGCCCCCAAAATCAGTGTTCAAAAGGTCGAGAGTGAAACGCGTCGTCACCCGCGACTCGCCGCATTCACCCAATCACGACTTGATCCAGGCTCCGCCACCGGACTGCTGTTGAGCGCCGCGCTCCTCGTGTTCGTCGTCGGAACCGCGTTGGTGGCGATTGTGCTCGTCATGATTCACACCAACACCGGTTTCGCGCGACTCGATCACAGCGCCAGTCTTTTCGGGGCGCACCACGCGACGTCTCTTTCGACTTCGTTCTTGCGCGTTTACACCCAGTTCGGGGGCGCGCTGGTCATCGTCCCCCTCGCGGTCATCGTGGCGATCGCCGAAACGATACGCCAGCGAACAGTCACCGTCGTCGCGTTCCTCACCTTGGTTGTGGGGGGACAGTTTCTTGTCGCCAACATCATCAAGGCGATTGTGGATCGGGCCCGACCCAATTTTGACCAACTGACCGGATTTTCCGGGTCGTCATTTCCGTCCGGACATGCCGTAGCCTCCGCCGCGTGCTTGGCGGCATTCGCTCTCGTCATCGGACGAAGGCGCTCACTGAAGGTGCGCGCGATTCTCGCCGGTCTCGCAGTAGGTCTCGCCACTGGCATCGCGTGCTGTCGGGTGATGCTCGGCGTGCACTGGCTCACCGATGTGCTCGGCGGCTTGGCGCTCGGTTGGGCGTGGTTCGCGCTCTGCTCCATGGCCTTCGGTGGCTACCAGTTGCGATTCGGCGCTCCGGCCAAGACCGCCGAAGAGACTGTTACCTCGCGTAGTCCTCAGCGGCAATCTGGTGCGCAATGAACTTCGGTCGCAGTCGATTCTGTAATCGGCAAGATTCGAAGATGTCCGTATGACGATGGGCCTCGTCCGCGAGTCCCATCAAGATTTGACATCGACGACAGATGAAGGCCCTTCCAAATGAAATTCCGCCGCATGAGATTCCGTCGAAGAGCGAGACTCGATTTATGGACACTGATTAAGTTGGCGGTGCTCTGTCTGATTGTCTTGCTTATTCTCAAGGCGCTTCACGTCATTTAGTACGTCAGAGCGCACAAGGCCAGGTGGCGGAGGTGCCCCCGTTTCACGCTACTTCGCGCAGTGAATCGACCTCGTGTCGGTGCAAAGTCGTAATCGTCGACGGCTCCTGTCGCAACTTGCGGCGTGCCGCGTATTGAAGTCAACAACGTGATGATCATGCTCGCCGCCCCCGTTGCCGTGAGCATGACTCCGAGAAGTTGAAAGCGCAATCCACTCACACAAGAAGTGCCGCCATCTGTTTGCGCGCTAAGAGAGCATGCTGAATTCAACGCTTGGGAAGCGCTCATCACAAGGCTGGCGACAAATTCTTGTTCGAATTCGGATGTTATTCTCATCGGGCCACTTAACTATCACATGACGGAAAAAAGGACAGATTCGATGACCGGTCGGCGAATGACCGGAGTAGTCGAACCAGCGAAGGAGAGACATGGAAAACTCTGATGAAGAGATGACTCCAAATGTTGTCGATGTGAACGACGAGGCCGATCTGATGGGCGGCAAGGACAGGCGTGACGCAGATGGTATGGGCGGACCGGACAGAATCGACTCGAACATTATGGGGAGCGAAGACGATTTGGATTCAAATCTGACGGGATCCAACGATGAAGTCGGGGATGCTTTGGGCGGCGAAGATAAGCGCGATTCGGATGGTATGGGTAATCGAACCTAATTCGTTCGGTGAGTGATTCTTTAAATGGGGCCTAAATCTTCAGGAACAACGTAGAGCGCGTCGCCGGCTCTACGAGCAGACAGCGGATAGTCCGCGTTCGAGGACTGGTGTCACGACACCACCGAGAATCGGTATGACCACGCCCTAGGAGACAAGGCCAGGTAATTCGCTGTGGCCCCGCCCAGGTTTGGCGATGGGGCTTTCTCTTGCCATATAAGCGCAACAGAGTCTCAGATTATGACGAGACTCTCACCGTACTCACAGAATTTCTCGAACCTTCGCGTGGTAATTTTACTTGCAGGACGCCAAGACCCAGCTTCCTTCAAACCTGACAAAAGCCAGAATTGAAGAAGAAAGTTGGGATTCGAATGAATAACCATTCTGACCGTCGACCACGTTCGTACTCGGTTCACTCAGCCTGCGCGAAATTTATGGCCAGAACCATGGCCTTGGGCGCCGCCCTGGCGCTCCTGTTCACCGGCATGTCGCTGATATCGACATTGCCAGCTTCGGCCGCTGGCACGACGTCCAACACCATCTCGGCCAGTTCCGCTCCCGGAGCGGGTAGTGAGCGCGGCGTCTACAACGCGAGTGCGACCGCAACGTCGAAGGATACGGTGATCATTTCACTTGACAAGACCTCCTCGGGCTGCTCGATCGCTTCCGGCAAGGTCACCTTTACCGCCGCGGGAACGTGCGTGGTTGACTTCAACGACGCGGGCAACTCCGCGTACGCCGCCGCCGCCCAGGTCCAACAAAGCATCAAGGTCTATTCGGCGAACACCATCTCGGTCTCGGCAGCGCCCAGTTCGGGCAGCGCCGGCGGTTCGTATTCACCCGGTGCGGTCGCCACGTCGGGCGACGGCGTTATCAAAACTCTGTCGAGCAGCTCGACCGGATGCTCGCTCTCATCAGGCACAGTTACCTTCACGGGCCTCGGAACCTGTCACGTGCTCTTCAATGATCCCGGCAACGGCGCCTTTGCGGCCGCGACTCAGGTAGAGCAGACCATCTCGACGCACTCGGGCAACTACATCAAGGCTTCCGTGGCGCCCGCCGCCGCCGCCGTTAACGCCACGTATTCCGCCAGCGCCACCACCACCTCCGGCGACACCGTCGCTATCACGCTCTCGAGCGCCTCGACGGGCTGCAGCATTTACAAAGGCAAAGTCGCCTTCACCGCCAACGGCGTGTGTCGAGTTGATTTCAATGACGCCGGCAATGGCGCCTACGCTGCCGCCACCGAGGTTCAACAGGTCATCACCGTTGGCACTGGGGGACTGAGCTATCAGGCCACGCTCTCACTTCTCACCACTGGCGGCAATTACGGACACAACCTGAACCTCATTTCCAGCGGCGGCTCGGGTACCGGAGCAGTGACCTTCGCAGTGACCACCATTGGCACTGCCGGCTGTTCGATTAGCGGCAACGTCTTAAGCGCGACTCGTGTGGGTACGTGCACGGTGACTGTTTCGAAGGCGGGCGACTCGACGCACCACTCGGCCACATCAGTGGCCACCAAGGTGTCGATGATCGCGCACTATCCCAAGAGGCCCAAGGCATCGCGTGTTGGTGCTCCCGTGTGGACTGGGCGCACTACCGTCACGTCAATCGTTGGCGCTGGCTTCTACGGGAGCCCACGAGTCACGAGTAACGTTTTTGGCACGAAAGTTGTGGTAACCCGCGACAACGGTCGAGTCCTCACCATTCGCGTCAAGATTGCTCGTGACACGCGTCGAGGGGTTCATACCTTTACCATTGTCTTCACCCATGGCGAGCGAACCACGGTGCGATACAACCAGCATTAGGCGGCGACTCCGAACGTAAGCTGAGGAGGATGTCGTGGTATGACTGGTTATACTCAGAGCATGAGCAAGTCCAGCCAATTCGTCAAAACAACGATCTCGGTTCCCAGTGAGATATACGCTCGCGCGACGCGTCGAGCGAAGGAACTTGGTACGAGTCGGTCAGCACTCTTCGCTCGCGCTGTGGAAAAGGAACTCGACGGGACGAACTCGTCGGCCGACGTTCTTGATCGCATCAACGCCGTGGTTGACGACGTCAAGGACGACGCAATTGAATTCACCTCGACTGCGGCTCACCGTGTCTTGGTGAAAGATGACAGCGCGAAGTGGTAATACAGCGTGGTGAAGTGTATTGGGTCGATCTCGGCGAACCAAAGGGGTCGCCACCGGCGAAGCGTCGACCAGTATTGATTATTTCTGACGATCTCTACAATTCAAGCCGTTTGGCGACCATCGTGGCCGTTACCCTTACCACGACGCTTCGCCTCGGCGACATGCCGGGCAACGTGCGCGTCGCAAAGGGCGAGGCCGGAATGGCGCGTGAATCGGTGGCAAATGTGACGGCACTCGTGACGCTGGACAAAAGTGAACTCGGCCGACGCACCGGCCGCGTACGACCACCAACGTTGGAGCGTATTGACGATGGTCTGCGATCGGTTCTTGGCTTGTGAGTAGTTTCTGAAACAGATTTCACATGCAAATTGAGCTTGGTGCCCTTGGTGCGCCGGCAGGGACTTGAACCCCATGAGTACACGCGAAAGAAGTAAGCCGGCGAAGATCTCTGGCGCGGGACGTTGGATGCGCAACGCTGTCGTCGCGGCATTTTTCGTTCAAGGTTTTCTCTTTGCGTCCTGGACAGCGCACATCCCCCACATCAAAGACCACCTGCACCTGGGTGACGGTTCGCTGGGAATCGCCTTGCTCGGAGCGCCGATTGGCTCGATGCTCGCGATGCTCGCGGTCTCGCGACTTCTCCCCAAATTTGGGAGTCGCCGGGTGGTGCGCGTGGCACTGGTGGGGTACTGTCTCGCCGGTCCCCTCGTAGGACTTAGCACCTCGCTCGTCACGTTCTTCATCGCCTTTTTGCTCTGGGGCATCTTTCAAGGATCCTTCGACGTTTCGATGAACGCGCAAGCCATTGCGGTCGAAGGGCGGGCGGCCCGCCGTCTCATGCCCGCGTTTCACGGGTCGTGGAGCTTGGGATCGCTGGCCGGCGCCGGAGTGGGGGTGCTGGGGGTCGGTCTCGGCTGGTCGCTGAGCGAGCAACTCATAATTTTCGCGGCGCCCTGTCTCTTCGTGGTGGGGTGGCTGTCCACTCAGATGATCCCCGATGATCAAGCTCGAGTCGAGAGTTCCTCAGAGCTGACAGAGAAAACTCGCTGGAGTCTCCTGCAAAGAGCAATTGTCATTTTGGCCGCCATCGCCTTCGCGGACATGTTCTGTGAGGGCGCGGTGGCGGACTGGACGGCGGTGTACCTGCACGGAACTCTCCACACGTCGGCCGTCGTCGCCGGACTCGGGTACGCGGCGTATCTTCTCATCATGATGACCGTGCGACTGCTCGGCAACATGGTGATGAATCGCTTTCCCGTCTACTTGGCGCTACCGCTGCTGGCGATCGTCGGCACGGTCGGACTTGGAGTCGGACTGATCATCAATCGCCCCGCGAGTGTTCTGGTGGGCTTCATGTGTCTCGGGGCGGGTTTGGCATTGGTCGTGCCCATGGTCTTCAGCGCCTGTGGTCATATTCCCAATGTTCACCCTGGTACCGCCGTCGCCACGGTGTCGGCGTGTGGATGGACGGGGTTTGTCCTCGGTCCACCTCTGATTGGAGCGATTGCGTCGCTGACCTCGCTGCGAACTGCTCTGTCCCTACTGCCTCTCCTCGCCACGGTGGTCGTGGTGGCGACTGGGACCGCGCGAGTTCTTCGCAGTGAGCGCGAGGCAACTACTGCATAGTCGGTGCCCGAATTTCTCGTGCTCCAGTTATGACTGTTCGGGCCCATTGAGGATTCTCCGACGTCGGTTTTCCGTGGTACTAAATGCCTGCCTTCACCGATCGTCATGGTGGCGGTCATTGGCACGCTGGTCGCGATTTCCGCGATGACAATCGGTCCGGCAAAGATCGGTGCACGCCAACCGACCGCCGAGATTCTTCAAGCCGAAGGGGTGTGACGACCTTCGGCACTGGTTGCTGACGCATTACGGTCCAGCCGTAATGAAAGTAAGCCTTGGCGCGCCGACGGAGGTTCTAGAACTGGCTGTAGTGAACGTTGCAGGATTTTCCGTTACCCAACGTGATGCGAAAGACGTGGATGCCCCTTGGGGTTCCCGCACGCACGCTGACGCGTACGGTCAATCGTTTTCCCGTGTCACGTATCACGCGGGCCGTGGTGCGTCGACCCATGTTGCTGATGATCCTCGGTTGACCGAAGAAGCCAGTGCCGATGATGGTCACGATGACGGTTCGACCGGTCCACGCGCCGCCGACCACCTTCGTGGCGCGCAGGGGGACCCTAGAGACGGTCGAAATCACGAGTGAGCCCGCGGTGTAGTTATACGTGCTTGCGTAGACGCCCTGATCGGCGCTGGGCGTCACGACCACGGTTGCGTTCGCGGGCAGTGCGAGGTACGTGCCGACGGCCGACGGCGCGGTGGTGGACGTCGCGTAGACCGTCGGAGCGACGCCGGTGTAGGTGAAGGTGTCCTTGGTGACGGTGGCCCGATCGGCCGCCGTGAGCCCGGTGACCACCGACACGATGTCAACGGGGTGGCCAACGGTCACGTTCGTCGCGCGCGCCGCGATCGTGAGCACGCCGGGTGTGATGACGACGGAGTGAGTTCCCACGTCGGACGTGAGGTAGTCCGTGCCGTTGCCCACGGAGGTGATCGTCGCGTAGTAACCGTCGCCCGGAGTCAGACCGGTGATGGTCTCAGCGCCGGTGGTGTCGCCTTCGACGGCCTTCACAAATGAGCCGTCCTTCGCCAATCGAACCGTGACGGTGCTCGTTGCGGCGTTGGCGTTAGGCGTGAAGTTGACGACGATGGAGCTTGGTGAAACGAGGGAGACCGACGGCGCGACCGGCGTGGCCAGGGTCTGGGTCACCGTGATGACCGGTGACTTGACGAGCGTGGTCTCCGTTCCGCCCGAGGTTGACTTCTCGGTCGCAGTCCACGTCACGGCCCCGACGCTGGTGGTTGCAGTCGCACCCGGCCCTTTGGCGGTCTTGGCGCCGTAATTAATGGTGAGGGTAGCGCCGGAGGCCAGGGTCACACCAAGCACGACGATTATCTGACCGTCGACCGAGACCGTACCGGTGCTCGCCGTCGTATAGCCGGCGGACGTTCCCGACGTTGATGGAGCCGACCAGCCCGTCGGCACTGTGAGGTGGACGCCACCGCTTGACACGCCACCGGTGGCGGCGGTGTACGTGAAGGTGATGACGTGGCCGCTCGAGCCGTCAGTGACACTCGTGGTCTTGGTGGTCATGGTCCCAGTACCGTTCGCCGCCGCGGCCGCCGCCGGCCCCGCGACCCCGATGACCAGTCCCGACGCCACGAGAAATAGTGGGAGCAACCACTGGCCAAGCGTGCTGAGCACCTTTGGACGAGGGTGAGTGGTTTCCATGATCGGACCTCCAAATGTTCGCGACATCGTCGATCTGACGATCTCCTTCGATTGCTTCATCCGCGGACAGCGAGGTCCGAACCATCGCGAAACCCCCGTGCTTGAGGGCAAACTCATCCTAAGGATGGTGCGACGCAATAAATCGGCAGCGACGCGAGGTCTCAGACAATTCACAACGTCAGACCAGTGAAATCGGTCGTTGCGTCCTCGGCACAACGACCACAGAGCGAAAACGTCACTGTAAGAATGCGACTGATGCAGTCCCGGGCCTTCTAGCTCATCGATGAATCGTTACGCCATTAGCTTGCAGAAGAATTGCGTCGGGCCCCATTTTATTACCCGACAAGAAAAATCTTCCCGAGAAGACCGACCTCAGAGAGTGATGGCTAGAGCGTCTTTGCGAGGATGACCTTTGACGGCGCACCGGGTCCTCTAGATCCGACGGCCCTCACCGCGACCTCGTACGCGCGATCCTGTGCGAGGAACCTCACCACGATCATCAACTCACCCTTCTCGGGTTCGCCAAGCCAGGACTTGCCCGCGTTGAGAGAGTACTGATACGTGACGATCGGAACTGGGGGAGTGGAGACCGTACGAATGCGAATAACGAATGAGCTCTTGCGAGCGACAAGAGATTGAAAGCCGGGAGCAGGCGGAGCAGTGGGGCAGGCGACGATCTCGGCGAGCATCGCGGGGTCAACGGCGACGGCGCTTGTCGAACTCATTGATTCGCTACGACACCCGTTCGCCAGGGTCCAGTAGGTGGACGTAGCGGTGTCCTCGACGGATGAACCGTTGGATGGTTGAGCCGACAGATGATTCCAAGGGACCGCGCCGCCGGCGTTGGAGATATCGGCGGGATCGACGTTGACCTCATTGGGACAACCCGCTAACGCAGTGCACGAGTCAATGAGGAGCGCGAATCCTCCCACGGCTTCGTAGGCGGCTCCCGTGGTGGCGTCTTCAAGGAAGGTTCCGTTTGAGGGGTAGGCATTGAGGTGATTCCAAGGACTCGCCTCGCCGGCGGTGGAGATATCGGCGGGATCGATCGTGACGCACGGTTGCTCCCCGCCAACCGCCGCCCATGATGAGACGTATTCCGGGGCGCCGCCCGCAACCACGTAGATGCCCCCTCCGGCACATACGAAGGTGCCATTGGTCGGAACCGGAGCAAGTTCTGCCCACTGCGCCGCGCTGAGCGCCTGCCCATTCTGAGCGCCTCCAACGGCGGACCAGCTGCTGATGTACTCCGGAGCTCCTCCGGCGATGACATAAGTCTTGCCCAAGTGACTCACAAAGCTGCCGTTGCTCGGAGCACTCGGTGTCGTGACCACGTTCACAAAGTGGATGAAGTTATCGGGCATCGCTGGTGAGGTCAGCGCGATCTCGTAGCTGTCGGTGTAACCGCCGGGCATGAACGTTGCGGTCGAAGGCTGGTAGTTATCTGCCGTCACCACAATGTAGGAACTAGTGACTCCCTCGACGAATGCGACGTGTCCACCCGTCGACGGGTTGTTCCACTGCGCAACCGCTCCGATCGCTGGCAATTGGTTAACGGCGGTGCCGGCGGTCGCCGCATCCGTCGCCCAGTTGTCCGCGTTGTCGTGCCAACCTGGATACGCGAGTCCACTTTCTTGCAAGCGGTCGGCAACGTACAAGGTGCAGTTATGCGGACCGTACGAGTTCTCACTGGCGATGCCGTTCCCATACTCCGTCCACGCCCAACCGCTCGGACTTGCCGCCCAGGTGCTGTAAGTGTCATCGGTACACGCGTAACTCGGACTCGGTGCACAAAGAACGGTGACGCCTACTTCGCCTGCCCAGGGGGTCTCGTGCGTCGTATTCGCCGCACTCGCCGAGGCGGCAAGAGAAGTGGTAGCCGCCAAGAGCACGAATGATGAGGAGAGAGCCAGCGCCCACTGGAGGAATACCCTGAGCCACTTCGATGGTTTACTACGCGCCAACGGCGGCTCCCTTGAACGCGTGAAACCGACGAAGCCCTAAGTCATTCGCTTCCATCATCGTTCAATCTCGTAAACATTCCCGACATAACGGACCGGTTCAGTCTGACAGTAAAGGCATAAGCAGGCAAGGAACGCATTGTCAGGCCTCGACAACGCGTACTTGAGCGGATCAGTTGACCGCCCGGCCTTCGATGCCGATCGAACTGGCCGAGGGCGCCGTCAGGCCCTCGCGTTCTAAGTGGACCTGGATTGTCTCGGCGCCGTAGTCGTGACCGGCGTCGAAGAGCTCTTTTCGGATTTCGACGATTCGGTCTTCGAGCGTCTCGCTCACCGCCGTCGGTGAACTATGCGGTCGGCGTGAAATGGGCTAAGTCCGGCGTCGCCCTCTTCTTGATAGCGTGCGAGCAGTTTGTAGATCCAGCTGCGTGCAGACCGTGGTCTCTCGCTAACGAAGCGACCAATCGGCCCTTTCAGATGAGCCTCTACCAAGTAGTGCCCGAAGTCCATAAGAAGACCTCCTCAAGAAGTTGTCTCCTATGTCTTGCCACATCAAAAGAACTGATGTCGCTTATGTCCTGGAACCAGACAGTGAAGTAATTGGTGGCGACATGGGCGTTCTCGTCCCGGACATGGACTAGGAGGTTGACATGGCGCTCTAACTACAAGGGCGTGAGAATGGAGGGAGTGGTATCACACGTGCCCTTTGGTGCTCTTGAACGGCCAGGCGTTTGGCAAGAGAAATGGACGCTCTTGTGAGCGACTCGCAACTAGTGGGCCAGTGGGCTAGACCTGGACCTAGACCACTCTTATTCTCGAAATACTCCCACCTATGGTAGGTTATTTACGGATTTGTCCCACCTAGTGAGAGGAAAGTGTGAATAACGGGATTTTCTTCACGGGAGACGCGCCAGACGACGTATCTACATCAGCGGCGTCCCGAATGGTGCAACAGAGCCGAGCCGTTCGCCTCGCTCCGACTGTCTACACCACGAACCTTACTAGGACCCCCGAGTCAATCGTCAACGGGGAGTGGATCTTCATTGTTGGGCGGCTCTTTCCTGGCTCTACGGTGACTGATCGTTCGGCGAAAAGTTCAGGGCCGGTCAGTGGAGTGCTATTTCTTGCCCACGACGCCCGTGATCGCGAGCTCGAACTTCCAGGCCTCACCGTGCTCGCACGGCGGGGAGCACCGCCGCTACCTGACGACATTCCATTGCCCGGCGGACTGCATCTGGCTTCTCGCTCTCGGGGCATGGTCGAAAACGCAGCCCCGTCGCGAACGAGTAAGCGACGTGCAGTTCCCCGGCGTCTCAAGTTGGACGAGCTTGCGGAGTGGGTCGATCAGGTATGCCAGTCAGACGGGGAGGAAGCACTCAACGTAATCCGCGATCGAGGACGCGAACTCGCTCCATTGTTGGGGGTGAGCGAGAGTTCATTTGAGGAATTCAACAATATGGTCAGCGCGGCACTTTCCACCAACGACTCCGTGCGGGTACCTCACATTCTTAATGCTCGTCGGTCCGGTCGCCCATTCGATCAGCACAGCGTTGATCGGTTTGATGTGCTGACGATGGCACTGAGAGCGTCCGCCCCACAATCTCGTCGGTCGAACCGAGGAATGTATCTACCGTTCTACGAGGCGTACTTCTCGAATTTTATCGAAGGCACGGAATTCACCGTCGAGGACGCGTCGAGGATTGTCTTCGAAGGATTCATTCCTCCTCAGCGTTCCGCCGATGCTCACGACATTCTTGGTACGTACAAAGTCGTGAACGACGAGGCCGAGATGCGACGAGTTCCACGATCGGTTGACGAGTTCATTGAACTTATGCGCTCGCGTCATCGCTCAGTCTTGGAGTTGAGGAGCGATAAGGGTCCCGGCGAATTTAAAGTCCAGCAAAATCGTGCAGGCAACACGCTCTTCGTCGCGCCCGAACTCGTGATCGGAACTCTGACAGAGGGTTTTGGACGGATCGAGGAGCTCGAGACACCTTGGGAGCGTGCCGTGATGACCATGTTTGTGGTGAGCGAAACTCACCCGTTCGCTGACGGTAACGGACGTATCGCCCGCGTGATGATGAATGCGGAACTGGTCGCATCAGATGAGTCGCGCATCATAATTCCTACGGGCTATCGCGCAGACTATATCGGCGCACTTCGACGCCTAAGTCGTGACGACGAGCCGAGCGTTTACATCAAGGCCATGCGATATGCCCAGAACTGGACGTACGGCGTTGACTTCTCCGATATGGCACGCGCGGAGGTGGAAATGATGGCACTGAACGCGTTCGAAGAGGATGGACCTCCATTACGCTTGCCCGGCACAGTTGGGGCGGAGATCGCTCTCGAGGCCGATTCGTACGAAGACTTGGGAACGTACGGATGGGTAGCGCCGTACATTCGAAAGGATGGGACCCGTGTTCGGGCGCATCGAAGGAAACCGCGAGGCTGATCTATCAGTTCGAGGGTGACGACGACGCGACGACCACGCGGCGACGACGACGACAGTGGCGACGACGCCCGCGACGATCACGAAGACGACGATCACGAAGACGACAATCACGACGACGACAATCACGACGACGACAATCACGACGACGACAATCACGACGACGACAATCACGACGACGACAATCACGACGACGACAATCAAGGGCAACTGGGGACCTGCCGCACGACGCGAAATCTGACGCAATCCGAGCTTCGAATCGACGAGCGCCCCGCTCGCGAATTACGTTTGATTGGTGGTGACGGAGTTGGAGCACGTCGATAATTCACTGGGATCAAACTTTGAGGTCTCACTCAAACTTTGCCGTTGGTACGACCGTTGGGATCCGTGACAGCGATTCAGGGTATTTTCCGTGGGTTTTTGAACAGGCAACGCGTCGGAGCATTAGTTAAAGCCGTCAGTAAATACCTTCTAACCAGTACTTTTGCGCCAGCCGGGACTTGAACCCGGAACCTGTTGATTACGAGTGAGTGTCAAACGGTTGCGGTGTGTCGGTCTGGTGGCGCAGGTCGTTTGTTTTCATGGAAACGTGTTGTTCCCTGTCGGTTTGGTTTGGGCACAAGTATGAGGTCCACAATGAGGCCTGTTGCGAGCCGCACATTAGCTCAGGGCCAACTCCCGCGATGCACTCTGAAAATACCAATGACGGGTAAACTGGCTCCGGCGCTCGTGACGATTAGCAAAGCTCCGTTGTCGCTAACCGTATGCTGGGGGAGCGTACACTTCCTCATTGTGGCACAGAGGTTACGCCCGTTTAAGTTTTCCATGAGAACATGCAATTTCGCTCCGCGAGACAAACTGCACTCGGCGCGCTCGGACTCGCTTGAATGGGACGGCGCCCGCCCGCTATTTCTCTTTGCCGTCGCCGACGAGTCTGGCGATGAAGAGACGAGTCCTGTCGGCTTTTGGGTTGAGGAGTACTTCTTCCGGTCGGCCTCGTTCGACGACGACTCCGTCATCCATGAATACCACCGTATTGGCGACCTCTCGAGCAAACTGCAACTCATGCGTTACCACGACCATGGTCATGCCCTCCTCCGCGAGATCGCGCATTACCTTCAGTACCTCTCCAACGAGTTCTGGATCAAGGGCCGAAGTCGGCTCGTCAAAGAGTATGAGTTTCGGGCCCATCGCCAGCGCACGCGCGATAGCGACTCTCTGTTGTTGTCCGCCCGAGAGTTCGCGCGCGAACGAGTCTCTACGATTGGAAAGACCGACACTCGCCAACATCTTCATCCCAATCTCATCCGCCTCTCTCTTTGCGACGCCTCGCGCCAAACGAGGCGCCAGCGTTACGTTGTCGAGGACGGTGAGGTGAGGGAACAGATTAAAACGTTGGAAAACCATGCCGATGTCGCGGCGTTGGCGTGCCGTGTCGCGATCCTTTAGTGCGACCAAGTGTCCTCGACGGGGCTCGTAGCCAATCAGTTGATCGGCCACGACGATGGTGCCCGAATCGGGTGCTTCGAGGTGGTTAATGCAGTGCAGCAGCGTACTCTTCCCCGATCCCGAGGGGCCGATTACGCATACGACCTCGGCCTTCTCACACGACAAACTGACGCCACGGAGCACCTCGTTATCGCCAAAAGACTTACGAAGGTTCTCGACGACCAGCAGGGGTCCATCACTCACTTGTGAGCGCCTCCTTCGTCCTCGCCTTGTTCTTCGACAAGAGCGAACGCAGTACTCGGTCGGCCAATGAACGTCGTCGCACCTGGGAACGCCCAAAGTGCCTCTCGAGGTAGTACTGCCCAACGCTGGTGACCGATGTGGCCACGAGATACCAGAACGAGGCAACGAACAAGAGTTCCATGACCCGCGCGTTAACGTAGTAAATCGATTCAGCGCTTTCGAGCAACTCCATATAACCAATCACCGCAGCCAACGATGACATCTTCAGCATTCCAATCGCTTCGTTACCTATGGTCGGGAGGATGGCGGGCATGGCCTGGGGCAGAATTATTTTCGCCAGTGTTTGGCGCGACGATAATCCATGAGCTTTGGCCGCCAATGTCTGTCCGCTGTCGACCGAGAGAATTCCCCCGCGAATGATTTCCGTAAGATACGCCCCCTCATTAATGCCGAGTCCCAACAACGCCGCCAAAAACGGCGTAATGAGTTGGACGGTCTGAACGTGAAAAAGCCCGGGAATACCGATGCTGGGAAAAACCAGCGGCAGATTGAACCAAATCAATAACTGGACGAGTACTGGCGTTCCGCGGAAGGCCCACACGTAGAGCCACGCCACTGCGGACATGACGGGATTATTCGATAGCCGCATTACTGCGAAGCACGTCCCCAAGACCAGTCCGAGGATCATTGCGAGCGCCGCGATCAAGAGCGTCTTCTCGAAGCCTTTGATAATCACGCCCGAGACGATGTAGTGAGGGACAATTCCCCAGTCGATGTTGCCACGAGCGAAACCCCACACCAGAGCACCAAGAAGCGCCACGACGATGACGCCGCTTATCCAGTAACCGGGGTGTCGACGCGCGACGAGTTTCAGGGGCGCACCGGACCCCATGGTGACGAGGTCGCTCGAAGAGCCGTCGCTACTTCTGTTCACTTCGGGAACTTTAGATGAGTAATGACAAGACCTGTGGCGCGTAGCCACATCGATATCAATTTAACGCGGGGAGCGCGTTCGGTCATTGAATATCGTCGTGGTGCTCGCCAGCGCGGTCCGAACAAGACCGCGTGGGGGGCCGAAAGGTACGATGCACGGCGAACGAAATAAAAGTCGACACGGTCCGACATGGGTCAAGGCGCTCTCAGCCTTTGGATGAGAACTGAGTTGCCGGTAACGCACTAACCTTTGCCGCCCTTGTCAATGGTTGCGACCTTCACTCCGTCACCTGAGAGGTGCCACTTAGCGAGAATCGTGTTGTAGGTACCATTCTTTATCAAAGCGTTTAACCCGGCTTGGATGGCCTTGCCGAGTTGAGTGTCGTTCTTATTGAACATGATGCCGTAGTCGAGGACATTGAATGTCTTACCGATAACGTGCCACTTATTTTTCTGAGAAAGTTCCAGCGCACCGTTGATTTCAGGGCCCTGTGCCAGCGCGACGGCGCGGTGAATCTGAACTTGCGTTTGTTGTTCGGGAGGCGACGTCACCGAGATGGTACTGATCGGTTTCTTCGAAGGGCAAATCGACTTCGAAAGGGTCACGATTTGTGCGGCGTAGGACGTTCCTGATTGAACAGCCACGGTTTGTCCGCATAGCGATGAGTTCGACGTCAACTTGGAAGAACTGCTATTTAGCCCCAAGAACTGCGTTCCCGTGACGAAATCATCAAGAAAGTGAATCGAACCATGTCGGCTCGTGAGGTCAAGGACACTCGAGTCGACGATGTCCGCACGCGACGATTCCACCGCCGGAATGAGTTCGGCGAAGTTCGGCGTGTTCGTCACGACCAACTTTAACTTCAGTTCTTTCGCGAGCGCGGCGGCAACATCAATGTCAAACCCCACGATCGCTCCGCCCGCCGTGGCCTGGTACTCCATGGGGGTATAGGGCGAATTCACCATGTCGGTCAACTCACCGGTGGCTCGAATCTTTGCGGGCACCATTGAACTAGGTGAGGCGTTGGACGACGCCGACGCCGACGTGCCCACCGAGAACAGTGCGCCTCCCGTCACTAGGGCCATCACAACCAATGACGCTCCGCTGCGATGTGCCAGGGATACGTCCCCGCCTCGGCGTGCTCCACGTTGCGAATTACTCATAACACCCCCTGCACGTCCACGTGCTCTGCGAACAACCACATCAATTGTGTATCGAGCACATCGAATGTTGTTTTTTTAAGATTAACGACTCCCTTCTTGTAAGTCAACCGCGCTAGAGCTCACGTAGCCTCTCAATGAAAACCACGGCGAGATCGGATCGCAATGCGTCGGCACGTGAAGGTAACCTCGTGACATCGTGATACGTCGGCTGCGCGCCGGAAGTTCGAAGGGAAACGGATGAGTAACGAGTACTCCGCGCGCTCCGGAGGTGACGTCCTTATGGAGACGTTAGCGAGCCTGGGCGTGACGACCATCTTTGGCATTCCAGGTCAACACGCGCTGGGCGCTTTTGACGCACTTCGTCGCTCCGATCTCGTCTTTGTTGGCCTACGAAATGAACTAAACGCGGGATTCGCCGCTGATGGGTACGCGCGCGCGACGAGTTCGCCAGGAGTGCTTCTGGTTTCGTCTGGTCCTGGTGCATTGGCGACGCTCGCTGCTCTCCAAGAAGCTGCGGCATCGTCCTCACCGATCGTCGCCATCGGAAGTCAGATCCCTCGCGCTGGACTCGGCGGACGCAGAAGAGGATACCTGCATGAGTTGCGCGATCAAAGTGGTAGCTTTCGAGACGTCGTAAAATCGGTGTCGACTGTCAATCAGGTTTCGCAGATCCCGAGCGCGATCGTTGGCGCATGGGAAATGGCCCTGACGCCGCCGTACGGACCAGTCTGGGTAGAGATCCCACAGGACGTTCTCTTAGAGTCGGCATCGATACCATCCGTCGATCCGATTAGCGTTTTGGTGACGCTTCCGCGGGCACGAGCCGAGTTGCTGAGTGAGGCCGTGCGCCAATTAGATCAATCTCGCCGCCCGGTCATCGTCGCCGGTGGCGGAGTGTCGCGCTCTAGCGCCGAGGACGCGTTACTCGTGCTCGCCGAGAAACTGAGAGCTCCCGTCGTGACCACTTTTGGTGGTAAAGGGTCCTTCCCGTGGACTCATCCACTATCGATGCAGTCGTGGATGGAGGATAAATTCACCACTGAGTTTCTCGAAGACGCCGATCTGCTCCTGGTTGTTGGGTCGGGACTCGGAGAGCTTTCGAGCAACTATCGAACGATGTTGCCTCGTGGCGAGGTCATTCAAGTCGAAGCCGATGTGGGCAAGCTCGAGGCCAATTACCGTGCTCTCGGCATCCACGCAGACGCTCGGCTGACACTTGAGGCGCTGGCGAGCGCGGTAACTTCTCGACCAAGAGACGGCGTCGCGGAATCGAAGGTTGCCAATCTCCTAACTCGAATTCGTGAGCGCTTAGAAGTTCAGCATCTCAATCTTGAATTCGACCTCTTGCGAACGCTTCGCGGTGCGGTATCTAGCCACACGAAAACCTTCTGGGACATGACGATTCTCAGCTATTGGGCGTGGTCGGCGTGGGATCCACGCACCAGCGACTCGATGCACTCAGCCCAAGGAGCCGGCGGACTGGGTTTCGCCTACCCCGGGGCAATCGGCGCTGCCGTTTCTACGAAGGGAACGGAGCGGGTGTTGGCGGTTTCGGGGGACGGAGGTGCGATGTACGGGATCGCCGAACTCGCCGTCGCGCGACAACACTCGCTCCCGGTGACATGGCTCATCGTCGACGACGGTGGATACGGGATTCTTCGCGAGTACATGACTGATGCATTCGGTGAAGCGTTCGGTACCGAGCTCAACCGACCGGACTTCAGCGCACTCGCCAGCGCGTTCGGTGTTCCGGCTCAAAGTACATCACCCGAAGCGCTCGAGCATGATCTCGCAACAGCGCTCGGTGCCCGCGGACCTAACGTTTTGGTCCTACCAGCCGTCCTGCGGATGTTCGCTCCCACGCACCTTGGTATATCGTAGGAGCCGAAGCAGGCCTGGTTTCTAGGACCGGAACGTCCAATGACAAGACGACGTTCACCAAGAACAGAATGGGAACCGCATGCGCGTAGTTATAGCTGATCCCGACATTGATATCGATCTCGCGCGAGCCATTCTCGAACAAACTGGCGCCACGACTGTGTTCGAACACGACCACTGGTCTGGCGAGGATGTCGTGGCAATTGTGGTGTCGCCGTTCGGAGAAGTTCGCGCTCGGGAGTTGGAGAACTGTCCCAATCTAAAGATCGTGGCGACGACGAGCAAGGGGGTCGACAATATAGATGTGGAGATCTGTCAACTCCGCGATGTCGCGGTGTGGCATCCCATGGACTACTGCTCCGACGAAGTCGCCGATACCGCCGTGGCCCTTCTGCTTGCCCTCTTACGAGGTACCGTATTTCTCGACCGCTCGGTCAGAGATGGTCAATGGCACTACGCGGCGGCTGGCTCACTCAAGCGGATCGATGAGGCACGTCTGGGAGTCCTCGGCTACGGGATAATCGGTCGAAAGGTCGCCGCGCGTGCACGTGGGCTCAACATTGCTGTGAGCGCGTACGACCCGTACGTTTTCGCCGATGACCCTGGCGCGATCGGCGCGGGCGTCAAGATCGTCGACCTCGAAGAATTGTTCACCACCTCCAGCGCTATCAGCGTCCACGCCCCCCTCGACGAGTCGACGCGAAAGCTGATTTCAGCAGAGCTCCTGGCGCTGATGCCTCAAGGCTCGGTCTTAATCAACCTCGCTCGAGGAGAGATTGTCGACATCAGCGCCGTACTCGACGCGCTAAACAGCGGTCGACTCTACGGTGCAGCGCTCGACGTGCTCGAAGTCGAACCGCCCAGCCCCGAATCCCCCGCACCAAAGCACTCGCGGCTCGTCGTGACGCCACACGCCGGCTGGTATAGCGAACGCTCCGCGCGGGCCCTTTTTCGTGAACCTCTCGAAGTGATACGCGACGTACTCCTCTTTGGCAGCGCCGATCACGTTGATGTAATCCGAGCTTCAGAGTAGGAAACGCTCTGTCGAGATCGACGAACACGCCTTGCGGTTTCTCAGCTCACGAGAACGAGAAGTGAGCGCTTCCTCATGATGAATGCGCTCGTAGAGTTACACTGATCTACTTCGGGATTGGAGACTCGACGAATGAAAGCCACCGCCACAACGCAGTTAGAAAACGATCGTGTGACGGTCACCGAATGGCGATTCGCCCCCGGCGACGAAACCAGCTTTCACGTGCACGCGTTCGACTACGTGGTGGTCCCCTTGACGACGGGAACATTGCGGCTCGAATCGCCGACGGCAACGAAGGAATCTCATCTCGAGGTCGGGATCTCGTACGCCAACGTGGCGGGAACTGCCCATAAAGTCGTGAATATCAACGATTATGAATTCTCCTTCATCGAGATTGAACTCAAGTGACGCTCATCTCGACCCCTCTCCTTCGTGAGTCAGAACATTCGCGCATCGGTCGCGTGGTTGTTCGTCCTACATCGCACCCAGGAGTTCGTAGATTATGTGTGCCGCGGCGATACCTGTGATCTCCGCATGGTCGTAGACCGGCGATACCTCGACGACGTCCGCGCCAACGAAGTTTCGTTGGCGTAGTGAACGAAGAATCGCGAGTAGTTCACGGCTGGTGAGCCCACCGGCTTCTGGGGTTCCCGTACCTGGCGCGTGCGCGGGATCGAGCACGTCGATGTCAACCGACACGTACATCGGGCGATCCCCGACACGCTCGGCAATTTTCTCTATTGCACCCTTCACGCCAATGTCGTCGAGTTCGATGGTGGAGAAGATCTCGAAACCGAGGTCGGCGTCATCTTCTAAGTCCTTTGTTGAGTACAACGGACCGCGAACTCCGACGTGCATCGAACCCTCGCGATCGATCAAGCCCTCCTCCGACGCACGGCGAAATGGTGTGCCGTGGGTGTACCGCGCGCCAAAATAAGTATCCCAGGTATCGAGGTGAGCGTCAAAGTGCACGACGCTGATCGGCCCGTGCTTGGCCGCCATCGCGCGTAGTAGCGGCAGGGCGATTGTGTGGTCACCGCCAATGGAGATGACGCGCTCGGCCCGTTCGTGAAGTTCTCGACTGGCCCGCTCAATATCCGCTAGAGCTTCACCGATATCGAAAGGGTTGACCGCTATATCACCTGCGTCGGCGACTTGGTATCTCTCAAAGGACGAGACGTCGGCGGCGGGGTTGTATGGGCGCAGAAGTCGCGAAGATTGACGAACGTGCGCGGGGCCAAACCGCGCCCCGGGTCGATAACTCGCGCCCGCGTCAAACGGTATACCGACGATCGCCACGTTCACGTCACTGACGTCATCGATTTGTGGTAGGCGAGCGAAGGTTGCCAGGCCGGCGTAGCGAGGGACCAGCGTCGCGTCGACCTGACCAACTTTGCCATTCTCTACGATGCGCGGGGTCTGCTTTTCGATGGTCGCCTCCTTGATCAGTTCAAGAAAGCCAATTTAACCTGTTGGAGAATGATGCCGATCGAAGCGACTTCGCGACGGCACGTCAACGTATGTGTGACTGACGTAAACGATACTTTTGCCGCAGGACGGGAACGACAAGGCAAAGAAGCTAAAGGAGGCACAACAGTCCGTGCCATCGGACGAAGTGGAAGTTGTGTCTCGTCACCCGTCGCAGCGGGAACCGAAGTCTGCGTCTGGTGATCAAGTCTGCGACGCCCGTCACTAGGGGCGCGCGTCACCCATTACTAAGTCACAGGTCACCCGACACTGAATTGATGCAGATCGGCCGGAACATTACACCTGCTTGGTGCGCCGGCCGGGACTTGAACCCGGAACCTGTTGATTAGGAGAAGTGTGATACCTGTTTTGACGTGTCGGTGTGGTCGATTTAGCCCTTTGTTCGTAAGGAATCACCGTCCGTTCCGGTTGGTTTGGTAGTTCCCAATAGTTGTGGTTTGTGGTGTTTTCTGTGGTGTTGGAACTGATGAAACTGACGTGGGCATAATCGAAAGGTGCCCCTTCGAACCAGACTTCACGGAAGTGGAGATACCTAAGCACGCGAACGTCTTATTTAGGGTTGTAGGATAATCCTACGTAAGGAGAAAACATGTCTAGGGTTATTCGTCGCCGTTGGATCAGCAGCCATGGGGGTCTGTCGCGCAAGGATAATCGCGGGTGCGAGTACGAAGCCTACGTGCCTGACCCCCTCGTCGGACGCAACTTCACGATCGATGGTGAGGTTGCCGCCGACATCGCCGACGCTGAGGCTGCGATCGCACGACTCAACGTTGAGGCAACCAGCCTCGTCGATACCGAGGCGCTTGCTCGAATCTTGCTCCGAGCTGAGTCCGTCGCTTCCTCGCGGATCGAGGGGTTGGAGATTGGTGCCCGACGACTACTGCGAGCCGAAGCTGCACGAGTTCTCGGCGACGACTCGTCCGATGTCACAGCAGTCGAGGTACTCGGGAACATCGATGCCATGGTCTACGGTATCGGCGCTGTCGGCCCTGGTGATCCTGTCACGGTGGAAATGCTTCTCGAAATCCATCGGCGACTCCTGTCCGGCACGAGACTTGAGGAGTACGGCGGACGATTCCGAGAAGAGCAGAACTGGATCGGTGGAAGTGCGTACAACCCGTGCTCTGCTGCTTTCGTCCCTCCTCCACCCGAGTTTGTCGCAGGGCTGATCGCAGATCTCGTTGACTTCGCCAACGAGGATTCGCTTCCTGCTGTCGCTCAGTCGGCCATCGCGCACGCGCAGTTCGAGACAATTCACCCGTTCGTTGACGGCAATGGAAGAACGGGTCGTGCGTTGGTGCACCTGATCCTTCGGCGTCGAGGCCTCGCTCCCCGCGTTCTGCCGCCGGTCTCGCTGATCTTGGCGACGTGGGCTCAGGACTACATCGACGGGTTGACGGCCAGCCGCTACCGGGGACCAGTATCCTCGAAAGAGGCGTCCGAAGGAATCAACTTGTGGATGGGACGATTCGCTACCGCCTGCAAGCGCGCAGTGGATGACGCGACGTCATTCGAGCACGAGGCGCGCACTATCGAAGCGTCGTGGCGCGACAGGCTGGGCCGAGTTCGAGCTCGTTCCGCCGCCGATCTACTCCTTGGCGTTCTTGTCGGCGCGCCCGTTGTTACGGTCAGCAGCGCCTCTGAGATGGTGGGGCGAAGCTTCATCCAGACCAATGAGGCGATTCAGCGGCTGGTCGATGCGAGCATCCTCAAGCAGGTCACCGTTGGTCGACGCAACCGAGCCTTTGAAGCACCGGAGATTATCGCTGCCTTCACCGCTCTGGAGCGTCAGCTCGCCAGCCCCGAGGGCGACACCCGGACGAGCGAGCCAGTGCGGACAGTTCCACGCAGGAAGTAAGCGCCCCGACAGCGGGTGCATAATCTAGCGAAGAAGTACGTACATCACATCGGAGAAAGTCCAAATCGCTTCACTATGAGCGCGGGTTCACGTCGGCTCACCGTCTCGAACCCCCACGGTGCAAGGTGAATGGCGACGAGTTTCACTTTTACTCGTGTTCGCGAAAATAATTGAATCTTCGTGCCGTCTTCCGGTGGGCGCGACAGTTGGGATGCATGAGTCCGCAGAACTTGACTACTTTGGTGCGCCGGCCGGGACTTGAACCCGGAACCTGTTGATTAAGAGAGGGATACGAACGGTCGGATCTGTCTGGTGGTGACGGTACCGTCCGAAATTCAAAGGAATGTCGTCTGGTGCTGTCGGATCTGTCCGGTGGCGTCGGAGTGGTCCGTGGGATAAAGCGTGGGATTTTGAGCGGGTGTAATTGTTCAGCGCACAGGTATCCGTCTCAGTGAATCGCCCTCGGTATTCCAGAGACTCCGGCAAACCCGGACCGATTCAGATTAGTTCTGGTGTGTGGGATTTTTCCCGCAATTCTTTGAGGTCTGTACGGTCGGCATTACGTGTACTTCGCACGCTCGTTATTGTGCGGACTCCACGACCGCCTCATCGATCCATCTAGCCAGAAGACTCAGCGTGGCGAGTTGCTCGAGAGCCAATTGATCATCGGGAACCGAGCCGTGCGTTGCGATATTCCGAATGCCCATCGCGCATGCTCGACCTAGTGATCCGGCTCCCTCGTGGGCGTTTGTCCAGTCAGGAGTCCCCTTCGCTAGACCCGGAAACCTCAAGCGACGATCGGTCGTCGTCGGATCCTTCGTCGAGAAAACTTGGCTCAGCAGCCGGGCGGCGCTCGGCCCTCTGTCAACTCCCATTTTTGCAGGAAGCTCAATGTCAAAAATTGCAGACGCGGCACTAACGATGGCTTCGCGAAAGTGACCGTCCTCCCAAAGCTTCGCCGCTGCGTCCCATACCCAAGGGTGTAAATTCTCGGCAAAGACTATCGATCCGTCAGGTCTCTCGTCAGTTGGATCGCTCGGCCGCTCGGAGGGTGAAGCGTCGGGTGTTGATTCGGGATCGAAGATTCCGCCGAGCGCTAATTCTGGTACGTTGACAAGTCTCTGCTGCTGTATACGAAGCGCTCTGCTTGTCTCATGCTCGAAATGCTCGCGGAGCTGTTCAACACTCTCAATTTTGCGGTAGTCAAGCGCGCCACGCCAGAGCGTGAACCACCAGTCGTCCCCCATATTTCCGCCGCTCGTCAGACCTGGAATTCTTTGAACCAGTTCCACAGCTCGGACGGCGTCTTCGTGATCAAAATCGTAATCACCCTCAAGGATCGCCCGGCTGATTATCGCTTCGTCACGATATTCACGCTTTCTGTCCGCAGATATTCTGGCAATTCGCGCCATTTGGTCACTCACGCGTGGAGCAGTTCCTGCTTCTATTAGTCCGAGACCGGTGAGCGCGAGTTGCTCACCATTCCAAATGCTCCCGAGGGCATTCGGAAACTGGTACACCTCGTTGAGGTCGGCGCTCGGCATATCTGAGTCGGCGAACTCGTAGGCGAGAGTGTCGATGGTGATCCACACTCCATGTTCTTCAAATTCCTGGGCAGCGCGTTGAAGGATTGTTCGTCCTATCTCGGAAACACCGAGCGCATTGAGAAAGTCGCTTGAGTCGGCGTCAGCCATACTGCATCCCTTTGATCGTCGGGAATGACCAGGTTATGCGACATTAAGCGAGTGTCACGAGATCAAGAACCTGTGCCCGGGCACGGTTGTCTATGCCATTGGTGAGCCAGTGCACTGACAGTGGAATGCGTAAGTGCGCAAGTCATTTTGATAACAATAGGTTCGTTGCCAGTTGCCTAACTCAATGCGGAGTTTTCCGTCCGTTGACCTCGATCTTCCAGCTCGTAGAGTACCTAGGAAATAGCTATCGATCTTTAGATGACTTCGTTGATCCAGGTGTTCAACGACTTGCTTCAACAGTGCAAATTCGTTAATCAATAACTATCTCGCCAGACTTCCGACATGGAGTCTTCGCGCGTGGCCCATTTTTCGTACGTGCGAGCGAGCTCTCGAAGAAGTCGCCCCGTCGATGGCCACTTCGGCGAGACGCGGAGCGCCCACTCGTCGTATTGGGCAGAGAGACCCCGCTCTTGATTTCCGCCATCGGCGGGACCTCGCACGGTGGCGCCTCGCGAGTTGAATTCTCCAATGGCAAGTCCGTCGAGGATGTGCTGGCTGTTGACCTCTTCCAACAGATCCCTGATTGGCTCGGCCGGCCAAATGCCGTCGGAACCGACGGGCGATCCCGAAAGCAACTGACCAACGGACTCATCGCCGATATCTACCCTGTCACGCTCGTAGAGAAGTTCGCGAGCCCGCCGAACCCACGAAGTTAGTTTTGCTGCATCGAAGGTTTGATCGCGGCTCGCGAGTCCGGGGGGCGTTCGCCAGAGGCGAAGAATCGAGTAACTAATGCGTGCAGCGTTTGCCTTTTGCGGGTCCACCGGGTCACCTTCGATGAGTGGCACATCACTTGATGCACGAAAGACGTTCTCGATGAGTCGCACAAAGTGCTCCGGGTCTTCTCCTAGAACTCGGAGGAACGCGCGTGGCGCCCGTTCATGTTGAAGGAGGGGAAAGTAGTCCAATTCGAGTTGGGCGAGGACGTTCAAGTCCACGCCGGAGGCCTCTAGTTTGTCGAGAAGTTGTCCAAGTTCGTGAATGGATGACGAGTTGTTCAACGATTCTGGGTGGTCCTGAGCCCTTCTGAGAGCACTTACGATGAGTTCAGATTCAACATCGTTATGCAGTGACCTGTAGTAGAGGTATTGCGGAGTCGCACCGGCGTTCTCATGATCGACGAGACCAGAGACAACCTCCTCTTGACGATCGTTCGTGAAGTATTGAATGCCCGAGCCGCTCCAGAACGCCGTTTGAACCGCGGCAGAGTCAGTCGCAACCGCATCCATCGCTGTTGCGAGGCCCCGAAGATTCGAGAACACGTACGTTCGGGCGGCTTCGTCCAACTTGGAAATGTGCGAAATGACTTCGGGCTGCGAGTCTGATCCACGCATACTCAGGGTTCGCTGCAGCCAACCGCGTGCGGCAGCCTTTAGCGCGTCGCTTCCAGTGAACCATTCGTAAACATCAACTCCGTTATAAGCCTCAGCGATTACCGCAAGCGTTGATCCAACAATTGAGGGTTCCGGGCACTCCTGCACGAGACGGCGGAGCGCGTCGGGATCGCCACTATCGAGGATCAACTGGAGCACGCGCTGCTGCTCAGTGGTGACTTTCCGCTCATAATCGCTGTGATCAGGAAACCTCCTTACGTCGGGAAGGTCGGGATATGCGGCGAACAGCGGAGAATATCGGTCCACAGGGTCCGAGGGCTGCCACTTTGCTGCGACTCTCTCGAGACGAAGTATTAGTTCATTTTGCATCACCCACTTTGCGTCGGGGAACTGTCGATGTTTCGCTACGAGCGCCGATAATGCGCGCGAGTTGGCAATTCGTACTTCACGGCTCCACTCGTCGGGATCAATTGTCTCAAGGAAATTGATGTATTTGTCGCGGTCTTCGTTGGGTAGATGTTGGATGGCCGAGACGAGTTCCGCCCACCTCGACGGATCGGCCTTCGCAAGTTCAAGAGCCAGAGAGGCATACTCTCCATACGCCACTATGACGTCCGAAATGGTCACTTCTGTTGAAGGGTGCCAATCTCGGAACCTCGGTCCATAGGCCCGATCACTCGATCCCATGAAGTGGGGGAGAAGCGTCAATATCAGCGTCCATCCGACTTTCGGATGCTTCCGAGATATCTGTGTGACGATATCTAGCCGGTCTTTCGCCGATGCGCCGGTCTGAGGGAACCAAACCGTGAGAAGCCTTTGCAAACTTCCAGAGGGTCGATTGACGAGTCGACCACCCGGATCAATTTCGGCCATCCTTGCGAGTCGATAAAGTGCCTCGGCCGCAAACTCTTCTGACTGAGCCAACAATTCGAGAGCCCAGAGAAGGTGAACGTGGGGAGAATCCCCACCGAATAGAGGTGCCGGACCCTGATCGGCAAACATACTCCTGATTTCCGATGCCGATCCCTGCATCGCACTGCTGATAGCGGACAGAAACTCGTCCGGTGCCGCTTCGGCAAGAAGCGGGAGTACGTCGGCGAGTGTTCTCCAGATCGCATCGTCTGTTCCGTCCACGAGGAGTGCACGAACGAGGCGCCGGGCGTAATCGGCTACGGACACTGCACCGTGAAGGCGCCTACCCGAACTACCTAGGAGCGCAGCGCCTCGAGCGATTCCCGTTCGGAGTGACGTCGAGTGTCGTCTGCCGACACCTTTAATCGTCGCGTGAAGGCTCTCATCGGGGCGAAGTTCGTCAAGCGGATTTGGCTCGTGAAGAACATCGAGCGCTGCGGCAAACCAAACTTCGAGGATGCCCTTGGTGAGTGTTCCGCCTACAAGGGCGAATGCGTCCTCAGAAGAGACGAGTTGCCAATTGTTACCTGATGCGATAAATGGAGAATCCTCGTAAGCGGCTAGACGCTGAAGATCCCGTTCGACGTCGGTGTAGTTTCGCCGCGTCATCCGTGACACTACTTCTTGGTCATCGACGGAATCCGAGTTCCAGCTTCCCAGGAGGGATAGAGGAGCAACGAGATCGGATCGCTCATTTGCCCACTGCGGGCGTTTGTGCGTGGGGTTTACGGAGTTAGTACGCCGGAACGACGGGAGGCTTCGGTCAATAGCTTGCGCGATCGTGCTGGCAAGATCGTAAGGGACACCCGACGTCGATAAACAGTCCGTCGCGGCGATGACGTCGAGTCGAGGCAGGACTAACGTCGCTCTGTTTTGGTCGTCACCAATACCCATTGGGACGATGACAGTTAGCCCGATCGTTTTCGCACCAGCGACATCGGCTCCGTCGAAGAGAGGAATGAGAATGCCGTCTGTCCCCTGCGATGAGAGGATGCGCGACCATTCCTCTGCGGTTCTAACAATCAATGCAGAGGCGAGCCGACCATAATCCGGATCAACATGACTTAACTCCGAGGACTTGTCCCCGTCCTCTGTGTCGGTTGACTCTGGGGACAATGCGCTTGCGACGAAAGCTAGAGATTCTTCGCGCGATGTGGAGTAGACACCAATAGTCTCTCCAGCGCGGAGCGCCGCCTGCCTGAGTCGCTCTGCCTCGCGGCCTCGACCTACGGATAGAAGTGCGTGGGGGATTACTGGATTCGTCTGCATTCGCCACTCTGAAAACCAGTTGTCCAGGGATGAGACTTCTGCTGGTCGCAAGCCCATTCGTTCGGATAGCCAAACGTGAACGGCGCGATTTCGCAGCAGCCATTTGAAGAGTGTCTCTGAGTCGATTGCTCGGACGTCGGCCCACTCGCCAAGTCCGGCCTTCGCCTTAGCCCACGCCTGCAACTGGGGGACGCGGTGGTTGGTGACGAAAACAAACGTCGCGTTCGTCCGCACAACATCCTCAGGATTGTTCGTACGCCTGTTGTAGTCGTCATTGGCCTTGCTTACAGCATCACGTCCCGCGCCCAACTCCCAAACCGAAAATCCAATTGGAACCGGGAAAGATTCTGCGGCGGTCTCAACGCGTCCGTCGAAACTTGGGAACCCAATTCCGAAACCTGTCCGCATCGAGAAATCAATGAGACTGGGAATTGTCAGAACGAGCCGGACTACGAGTTCCGGAAGGAGACGACTCGCGGCGTAAACGTCGTACTGGTCCAGCTCGTCTTCGGTGGCAAGTTCGCGAAACGCCTCGGGAGTCCGCGTGCGTTGCCCGAGTGAACTCGAAAGTTCTCCGCCTTCGGAGAGCGTGAGCCGTTCCGACTGCAGTACCGGCTCCGCCGTGCCACGTCCCTGCATGAGCTCGATCAGTTGATCGCGGCGTTCGGGCATTACGGTCCATTTCTGCAGTTGCCCCCCTCGGCCGCCGGTTGGTGCCGAAGTTTTAGTGAAGTACTGACGGTGCCTAGACAACACTGAGCGGACGGTGTTCGCTTTTGCGCCCGACGTCGCCACGAGAAGTGGAACTGTGAAGGTACGAAGGTCCAGAGTCGCCGCGATCACGCGTTGGGTTGGTTTCATTCGGCAATATTACCGCACTGTGCATCAGGCATGACGTATTCGTTATGCATATGTGTTAATATTTGCGTTGTAAAGGTAGCCCAGAGTTTCATGGGACGTGCGAGTCTCAACAAGCGCCAAGTTGAAAGGAGTATCGCTAGGTGGTTGATAAGAAAGCGATACCCAAACACGCCAAGGGCGAAATCGAGAAGGTGCTCAAAGAGGCTCGTGGCGCTGGTTGGTTGGCGCTCGACAACTCACCAGGTCATTTCGCCAACATTGTTTGTCAGTATGGCCACGCCGACTGCTGGATCGCCGTGTGGAGTACGCCTAAGAATCTAGGAAATCACGCTCGCTCGATTCGTCAGACGGTGGAACGTTGCCCTGGCGGCGAATAACTGCAATGACGCTTGCTTTGATACCTGCCGCCACCCTAACATGTAATGTGTTGGGAAAACCCAACAGAGGATGCGCGATGAAACAATTTGAATTCTCATTTATCGTTGATGGGATCGATCCCCGCGATGAAAAGCAAATGGCAACTCTTTGCGAAAACTTCCCGGAGGTTACTGCCAGCGGGTGGCAAGGAAATACACTCCTCGAATTTGTGGCTTCTGGATCTAACGCGTTGTCAACACTTCGAAAAACGCGTAAAGCGGTTGAGCGGATAATCCCTGGGTCTCGGGTTGTCTCACTCGGAGAAGATTTGTTGGGAATACCTGAAATCGCATCTCGCACCGAGCGAAGCGAAGAGTCAATTCGTCAGTTGGTCCATGGTATTCGAGGTTCGGGAGATTTTCCTTCGGCGCGAGGAGTCCTGAAGGGCGGCGCGCGGCTATGGCGCTGGGGAGACGTCGCCGGCTGGTTGCACGAACATGAGATACTCGCCGAACTCGACTCCGATTTCATTGATCGGTCCAGTGCTGCATCGTTCGAACTTGACCTCGTTGGCGAGCCTCGTCCATCTCCGCGAACTGCGACATCATCTGGCAAGCCGACTCCCCACGAGCGGAAGTCAAAAGTTTCTGCAACAGGATCGAGATGGAAGAAGAGTGATTCGAAGAAATCTGTGGCAAAAAGCAGATCCGGAAATGCAGCGCCGACGAAAAAGGTTGCGTTGAGCAGGACATCAAAGGTCTGATTAAGGCGAAGAAAGGCGACTGCGATCGGCCCGACGATATTTTCCCAATCGGGTCCCATCTTTGAGTGTCGAATCTAGATGGAAACTCGGCTGCGGAGCTAGGACCTCAGACGGGTCACTTGATCAAACAATTAGTTAGATAATCGACCAGAGTAACTAACGCCTGTTTGCGGATCTATTGGTTCGATTCCGCGATCTGAAACACTCAGTAAAAACTCTGACGTATAAAAATTTTGCGAAAGATTCGATTCGCGCGACCATTGGGTTCCGTGACGGCAATACCGTGGTATTTGTAGTGCGTTATGAGGGATTTGGACGTTCCAAGTCGTACCAACACTCGTCAAAGAAACACGGCGTTGCCAGCATGTTAACCAGTGCGCCGGCCGGGACTTGAACCCGGAACCTGTTGATTAAGAGTAGTTTGCCACCTGTTTTGATGTGTCGGTATGGTGGTTACAGCCCTTTGTTCGTACGGAATCACCGTTCGTTCCAGTCGGTTTGGTAGTTCCCATTAGTTGTGGTGTGTGGTGTTTTCTGTGGTGTTGGATCTGATGAAACTGACGTGGTGAATCGCGCCTGATTTCAAGACCGAATTGGGTAACAAAACCCAGCGCAGGTCAAAGTTCTCCAGGAGACCCAGGCCAATTTAACTTGCCGACTAGCACTCGTCGCATGGTCGCCGGTCGGAAGGAACGTAGTCGGTGTCGACTCGACTCCTTGGCTCGATCCCCTGGCCTTCTTCACACTGTTGGCTGTGGTGGTACACGGCCGGATCTTCAAAGTTCGCCGTGTAGTAGTACTTTGCCATCCTCGCTTCCTTTCGCCAAAGCCAAATCGAATAGTACTTTGACTGACCATTAGTATGAAGTCAGAAACGGTGACTTCAGCGCACCTGGAGCGACGTTCGTCTGAGCATGAGAAATCCAATATCAAGCGAGAGACTGTTGGGACCTGGAAGCCCGAGATTCTTGACTCCATGCTTGAGAACTAATCCCTGGATACTGAGTGCGGGTTCATGTTGAATCGTGCCGGGAAAGCTGGAGAGTGAATCCTCTGAGAGGATGTCTCCATGTCAGGATCAACCCGTTACTCACCCGAGCTGCGTGAACGAGCCGTGAGGATGGTGATCGATAACCGCCCGGACTA